>Ga0181464_1000648_pt1 | contig 13858 bp, 10 predicted proteins | sample InSIn2gowninarea_FD_119074 | JGI IMG/M metagenome (GOLD analysis project Ga0181464, IMG submission 119074) | Clean room microbial communities from NASA Spacecraft Assembly Facility at Jet Propulsion Laboratory, Pasadena, California, USA -... ...
GATCGACTCAATCCATTCACTATGACCCTCGCTCAAGCAGTCTGCCACAGGAGAGTGCCGACGGCCCATACCAGGCTTACCACATCCTCTCATCAGGCGAGAGGAGGCTCTCGGGAGATCAAGTGAGCATTTACTCGACCCTCTCATCCACCTCTCAGAAGTCTGGATGAAGAACCTGGTGGCGGACGTGGTCCAGAAGGATGACTGGAGCCAGCGGTTGATGTCGTTGGCGCGACATTGGGATACTGATGGTAATCCCGACCGACTTTGCCGATGTCGTGAGGCGTGGGTTCGCGCCTGCCAAGCTTATCGTCGGTCTTTGGAAGGTAGTTGACCGAAATGGGAGCTTTGATGTGTTGATTGGTAGAGTCATATGGTATCGACGTTATCAGACCGGCATTGAGGCAGAGACCGTTTAGCTCCAGATTGGTAGGAGAACCAGAGTCGTGGGGAATGGAAACGGAGGCGCGATGGCCATGACGGGACGACTGAGAATTGGTTGTGCTATTCGATATAGTTTGAGCAAGGCCGACATCCTCTTGGCCGGTCTTCTTGTCGCCTCTGTCTTTGTGGGCCTTGGAGCGGGAGAAAAGAGATCTTCCACCCGATGACTGACGACCGGAGTCTCGCATCCTCTTCACCTGAGTCTCGCATTCCCCTGCATCTGACGTTATTGCTCAATCTCCGCCTAGAACGTCGACCCTATGCTATATTCTCTTACTCTAGGGTCGGGCGGTAGTTGATGTGGCTTCAACGTGTATGTGTGTGTGTGTGGTGGAGAATCAGTCAGTACGTCAGGTTCTGACAAGAGTAGCGGGCGGCTCTTTGTTGGACAAAGCTACAGAAGCTACGATCACAAGGGGTCGAAAGAGGTGCGGATTGGATAAAAATAGGTCTGTTGCGCTAAAGGGGCAACACGATTACAGGTGGAGTTTAGCGACGAATGAAGAGCAAATCCGAAAGTCGAAGGAAGCGTCAAGACACACAAATTGGTGGAGGAAGTCGATGGAGAGAGAGAGAGAGTTGGGACGATCGGAGGGGCTTTGGGGATATAGCGGGAGTGTTCGAATAGGGCCTAAGTATAGTACTGTACTGTACTGTAGTGATCAGCGTTCAATATATACATTACGTTCTAGTGATGTAGAAAAAACTGGCGATGCTTGATCAATCCGCTATTCATGTAAGTATGTTTAGCATAGTCCACTCCGAACTGTACTACGTACTCGCACCTACTGTATAGTCTAACAGAAACTGATAGAGATAGCCAGGTGCTATACTACAGTCCCTACAGTATTTCTCTGGAGATAATTGGAGCGCAGTAGCCGATGGATAAGAAAGGGGTAAACGACAAGTTATACGGCACGAACACTCTAGACTTCATACGTACCACTTATCGCCGAGGTTATGTGCTACTCGTTTGAAATCACCATGCTCTTAGGCTGAACATGTACTGTATGTACGTACGTATTGTAGGTTATGTCTAAGATATTGAGAGTAACGATCGTGGGGTACACTGTAAGGTTCCGTGCTGTACGGATTACTACTGTATCAACGGCACCTGCAGTGTGTCATCCTTCACCTCTCCCTATTCCGGCTTCCACGTCGGACCGGATATCGGTTAATCTAAATACGGACCGATTCGATTTATTGTCAGATCGTACTTCGTAGTTCAAGGTTACTGTTGTGCTATACCCACGGGACGATTTCACAGGCCCCAGCGAGATCATACGTATCCTTAGTCTTACCGTCCAATCATGACGCAGAGTAACCTTAGTGTACGAGTACACATCGGAGGGCTATTATTAGACTTGCTCTTTTGTGTGTTTAAAACACGCAGTAGCTTAGGTACGTGAAAGGTATATGCTCCTTGACCTTCACTTGTCCTCTTGTTCTCGTCCCTTGCAAGTCACTTAAGTACGGTGTTGTCGAGTATCAGGCATGGCTGAAGCTGCTGACTAATTTAGAGAGTACATTGTCTAAACCGTCCACTCTGAGGTTAACTTGACCGCGGTCTGTAGGCCTGCTTGTACGGTTTTGCTTTGACATGTTGTCAATTTTGTGTGCAACCCCTATTCTTAGACTACAGTACGTACTGTATTGAACAAACAAGTGGCTCAGTTTGCATCACTTTATACAGTACAACAACCAGGTGGCTGTGACTCTGCAGGCTAGTACGTTTGGGTATTCTTCTTGCGACGTAGATCATACCGTAGCTTGGGCTATGATGCCGAGGAGTAAGGCTACTGTACTGTACGATTACTCGAACTGTGGGGAGCATGAGCACGGACAAATGGGCGCACGGGACGACATGGGGAACACATGGCATTACCGCCTCCATCAACTCATTCCGGCTAACCCTGACGCCAGTTCTGTCTTCTCTGGCGCTTCTTCTGTAGGCTACCAAGAAGAGTCACCCGCGATCCTCTGGCGCATCTACAGTACTACTGTAACTTACAGTATACTCAAGATTCCCCTGTGTGTCTGGGATGAAATCTCCCATCCACCTTGCTAGCCATCCACAGTTGGCCACTCTACTCAGTTACTTTACCGATTATATCATTATGGTTCAGCATAGGCGAACTACTATACGTACTACGTACCTTCAACCTTATCCGACAGTAACTGTAGTGCAGGTGTAGTCCAGTACTATCTCTATAGTGTGCTTTGCTGCCTTGCTGAGTCATTAGTAAGGTTTGGTTTGATCCTGGATCTGAATCTGATCTAACATCACCCAAGCCACACACTTTTTGGTCCTCCCCTCCCCCTTCCACCCCACCATGTCAGTCTCAGGGTCAACACCGCTTAACTTCCTCGTTGTTCGTAAATTCGTGAAACACACGTTGCCGTGTCTCTCGTCATGGCTGCAATCGCTTCCTCCGCCCGCGCCGAGCGAGAGGGACACTGCTTTTGTTCTTTTCCTATTTTTGTTCCACATGGTGATTCAACCGAGCCATGACCCGGTTCTGCCTGGATTCCTAGTTAGGGAGTTTTGTACGATGCGGTTCACCACCTAACGCTCCAGGCTCGTTTTATCTCATCACTGAAATAAACAATATCACGTTCTAGTCATCAGCCTTTGGCTGCTTCTGCACCGTCTTGCTAATCATCCTACTCCCGGACCTGTGCCGCAATACAGGCTGACTGCCCGTGGATAGTTGTGCGTCCAATCATTTGACTGTTGTACGGTTTGCTTGCCTATGTTCTGCTTCGTCCAAGTGTTCGAACTTTCTTTTCCCCAAACCCGTCACTTCTGGCCATCTCCGTTACACGATCCTTTGCAATATCGAGACATCGTTGACCAGCTAGCTAATCTCGTCTCAGAGTATGCGACGTCTGGTATCAGTCATCCTCTATCATCTGCTCGGCCACTGCCGTCCTTTAGGCCGTGCCCATCCTACCATGACTCTTTGCACTCTACCAATCATCTCAGCTTTGCGCAGTCACAATATGCTTGTTCGAGAATCTTCTGCCTGGCCTGATTCAACCAACCCATCTTGTTTCTGTCCTCTTGCAGTCTATCAATAGGGTATTCCCAACTCCTCAGGCTGACTCATTCTTCCTTCGATCTTCCCAATTTAGGCCATGGTCCGCCAGGCACTCCCATTTTACGAACGTGTGCCATACCACATACCTCTATCCTAGAGTAATACATACCTCTTCCACCTACTTTTTCCCTCCCTATACTTCTCATTGGCCACTAAATGTACAGCCTTTGCGTTGTGCAATGTCTCGAAATAGAGCCATGGGGCGTCTTGGATTCAACATTCAGCATTATATAATTCTAGATTGTCCTTTGCTTTCTAGCCACTTTTGCCACCAGCTCTCTTTCATACTTTATACGCATCACAGAACCGTGCCATAGATCGCCATACCCTCACACAGCTGATTCTTCATCAATCTTCTCATCATCATCAACCCTTGAAACGTTGCATACACTCCTTTTGCCAAATCAGCCAAACGGCTCGATCGCAGGTGTTGCAGTTATAGGATCGCAACCCGAGCAACAACGGCATCCTAGTCCACAATCATTTTACTGCCAGACATCGCGATAAAGTAACTCATCATGGCACTAACCGCATCCACATACCAATCACGAACGGACTTGTACCAAGCCGTCCAGGATACAACGCGACCAGCTCGGATCGGTCCTTCCCCGATACCACTGCGTGGCGACGGTGACAAAGACGGTCGAGACGGCTATAACTAAAGCGTTGGAGGCTACCACTCATGATTCTACTCTTGACAGCTGTTGTTGCCTCTCCGGCTTGTAATAGCAGACGTACCAGTTAGTTTATTACTTTCGAACGGGTGTTAGGTGACTGACAGTTTTGCAGTTGCTGGACGGTGGTGTATCGTACCGCAAATGAGATCAGGCGTTGCTTCTATCCTATTTTCCAGGTGTACCACCCTTGGCGATCTACCCCAAGATGGGCAAGCAGTCCTCCGAGAGGACCTTGGCCGAGAGCAGGCTTGGCGCCTGCGATATATTGGACGAAGCCATCAGAACCGCAAACCAAAATCTGGCGCGATCTGACCGGCCTTTGTGGCGTAACCACGGAACCGACACCAATGGATTGCTGTATTGCCGTTGGAGAGATGTACGAATGCTCCTCATCAACGAAGTATTGAACCTTCAACCTCTCTGGAAACTGAGTTTGCAAAGATTGGATCATTCTGACTAAAGGGGCACTATCCTGAACGTCAATCTCAGACCGAACACTCGAAAAGGATTGTCGGAGACAATCTCGCAGACTGGTCAGGGAAAGCCAATTGGTTGACACTTCGACGTGGGCTCCTTTGCAGGCATCGGAGCACCGATTTGCCCAGAGAATATGAACCCGGCTCGCGGATGTGGTCAGAGCAACAGTGGCAGCTTGCAGCAAAGGGGCAATGCCGGTGCCGCCAGCTATCAGAACCAACTCTTGTAGCGCCTCCTCTATGTGGTATTCGACGAACGGCCCACGGGCCTCGAGAGATGCGCCCGGGGGGAGGCTGAAGATGTATCGAGACATCTCACCAGCATGTTGGCCACTGACGTACAGTTGCAGAGCTTGATCGTCATCTTGATGAGTATCGTGACCGGGCTGAATGATAGGGAGAGGAGAGTAGCGACGAGCAATCTGTAGAAAGGGTTGTTTCACTTCGATCGACCATATGAGCGGTTGATTGCTCCCGCCTGACCCTGGTGGAACAGGAGGAAGAATAGGAGCTGCCTGTGATGACAGTTTGAATAGTCTTGTATAGCCCCCAAGCTGTAATATATCCACGATCTTGAATTTTCTAAAGCGTCCTCGTGCCTCTGCATCCGAATTGCGGGTCTCGATATTGAATCCAAAAGCAGTAGCGCCAATGGTTATGCCGATAAAAGTGGCAATATAGCCATCTCGCATGAATCGGCGTCTTCCCGTAGATCCATTAGAGGACGACTGCTTGGAGGGACAGGCGGCAGGGCCGGGAGCAGGGGCGGAGGAAGAGGATAAGGAGCGATGGGCCCGACCGGAGATATCAATGTTGGCACGATTCCTTCGAATCCCCGTCGTTGACAGGCTGCAGGGTAAACTCCTAGGCCTAAGCACAACCGTCAGTCGCGTGAATTGTCTCGATAACATATGACTGGTATAGCGCATGAACGAGTGAGAGAATGATGGTAGAGGCCTGGGAATGCGAGGACTATGACTGTGTTGGACCGGCACATTACTCATACAGTCTTTTCCTGTTGCCCGTAGTTGTCAAGAGGGCGTGTAAAGAAGCGGACATGCAATGATCCATCATCATCGGAGTGGAGAGTAAACAGAATGTCGTCCGATGCTGTATTATACGTATCAGTGGGCGTAGGCTTCAGCACAGTAAGTAAAGGGGGTAATGTACTGTAATGTACACAGTCAGAAGCGTGCAATACAGTACGTACAGTATCAGTACTGCACGAGTACTTCCGTACATCCGTACGCCATCTCCTCACTATGATACTCGTACTCGTACCAGCCTCCTACTCGTTACACTATCAGGTTGGACCAAAGAACTGATATCCGGCCAGAGCATCTGAGTGGGAATGTTAGATCTCCGTATAACCTACCGGATCCATGACAGGGTGGATACGCTCATCGGTCACTTACGCTACTTTCATTACTAGGTCTCGTCTCCGACTGAGTTCTTCTACCAGATATTTCAACTCCACATCATTGTGCACTCCTAGAATCGCTCAACCAGGCTGCTATAGACGTAGCCTACATACACCGCAAGATGGTGCACGTCAATTTAGGTCCAATAAAGGGCAAGATGCGGATGCCGAAGACACCGTGTTCGCACTATCATCTGGTCCCGGAAGAGCCGCCATAGCTGTCATTCGCATCTCGGGAAGTCAATGTCGACCAGTAAGTCTGCCGGAAAAACGCGGACCATTTGATTCAGAGTCTGAGCATGCTTAGATTTACCGTCACCTATGCCCAGGCAAGCCAGACCCGGATCCGCGCCGTGCCACAGTCCGGACTCTGTATGAGCCACTTTCGGGCTCCACCAAGTCTGCAGTCTTGGATACTGCAGCCCTGATCCTGTTCTTCCCCGGACCCAAGTCAGTCACCGGCGAAGACATACTGGAGTTGCACGTTCATGGCGGACCGGCAATCGTAAGAGCGGTGCTCGGTGCCATACCCAAATGTACATCGGGAGAGTACGCTACGGGTGACCTATCCCGACGAAGGTCCTCAATCAGGTATGCAGAGCCAGGAGAGTTCACCAAACGATCATTCTATAACAGGCGCCTTTCTTTACCTCAAATAGAGGCACTGGGAGATACACTAGCTGCCAATACGGAACAGCAGAGGATCTTAGCCCTCCGAGGATCAGATGCGCGTACGACAGCCATGTACGCAGCATGGCGCAATCAGCTGCTCCAAGCACGCGGTCAAACTGAAGCCTACCTCGACTTCTCCGAGGACCAGCATCTGGAAGGATCCCAAAACGATTTCATCCTGGCCATTTCGTCCTACATCAAGGAGATAAACTCACAGCTGTGCGCTCATCTGCAGAAAGCGGCAAGGGGAGAATTACTGCGGAATGGGATCAAAGTTGCATTACTAGGACCCCCTAACGCGGGCAAGAGTTCTCTGCTGAATCGTATCATCGGTCGAGAGGCTGCCATCGTTTCGGAAGAGGCGGGAACCACACGAGATATCGTGGAAGTGAGTGTGGACATAAATGGATACCTGGTTCTGCTTGGAGATACTGCCGGGTTGCGGTCTGAAGCTTGCAGTGGTGTAAGCCAGCCCCAAATTGGGAGTGTCGAGATGGAAGGTATCAGACGAGCCACGAAGAGAGCCCTGGAGAGCGAGGTTGTGGTTGTCTTGCTAGCAATTCCTGGTAACTTACCGGTTGAAGATGGCACTTTCTCCCAAAGCCCGGAAAGGGAGGTCCTGGACGTTGCAGCCAAGTGTTCTGCAGCAGGGAAGGAGGTGATTCTTGTGTTGAACAAGTCTGATTTACTCTCTGCAAACTACAGGTCAACTACAGGCCGCGACGAACAAGCGGACCACCCGTTCGTTAGGAGAGTCTGGACCACATGGCAAGAGCGACTGCCGCATCAACACACCGATCCAATTCTGATATCTTGCACAGCCTCACCAGACAACGATACGGGTGGCATACAAGAGTTCATGGATCAGCTCGTGAGCCGCTTCAGGAAGCTGACCGATCCTGAAGCCGCATTGGACAAGCCAGGTATGCAGAACTCATTCGGTGAGGCCGGAGTGTGGGAAGATTCTATCGGTACTACTTATCGTCAGACACTCCTTTTGGAAGAGTGCCAGTCCCATCTGGACACCTACTTATCGGCCGTCGAGCCTACCCAAAAAAGAACTGAGGATCTTCATATGGACGACGCGGTGGATCTGGTGATAGCAGCCGAGTCATTACGGGCCGCGGCCGAGTGTCTTGCCCGCGTCACCGGACAAGGGATGGCGGGAGATGTGGAAGAGGTGCTCGGTGTGGTTTTTGAGAAGTTCTGTGTTGGGAAATAGCTGTATGCGAAGACGGAGGGGAGGCAGATTCGTATCTGAGGAGTGGAGGTATGAATATATATACGCATCACTACGTACTGCGATCATACCCTGTACAAGAATCATCCAAGCTATGAATACAACGTAGACAAACACTGCTGAGAATAAGCAGAAGACAGACAACACTTTATTACAGATGTGCTAAGAGAGGAACGCTCTTGCCACCTTTGCCACACTTTGACTTTTAACTTTTGTTTTGTACATTCGTCACATACTCGTTCACCTACGAGTATTCAACAAAGTAGTTCTGCGTGCCATGCTCCGACTGATCCAAAGACCAGCACCACAGCGTGTTACAGGAGCTTCAGTCTGTGATCATGGCGCCGGACTATCTCGCCCACCGCGAAAAGTCCAGACTCTCGACAACCTTTTCTATCCTGTCATCCATCTTTGCATCTCTCTGCTCGCGGCTCTTTAGTGACGTAAACCCGTCACCCTGATTAACCGAACCTGAGAATCCGTTGGTCCGAGCCTCGCGCTCCTGATTGCCTCTGATATCATTCAGGAATACGGCTGCGCTGGTTCGTCTCGTGACAGGTGAAAACACACTTGAAATGGTCTGACTGATGCTTGAGCTTGCAGCACTGGCGAATCCTGGTACAGATCGATCCGAACCTCCTGCAGCAGATGGCAGGCCAGTAGGACCCGACTGCTCGGCGCTGTAACGCATCCGCATCATTTTGATCTCCCGTAACCGATTCCGCCAGCTGCTAACGTGCTCGCCGCCCTCCCGATTCGCCCAGACGAGTGAGAAGACGCTTGCGTTGATGGCGAGCAGGCGCACTAGACCCGGTACCGTACTCATCGATACCATCTTGCTGTCGACCACTGGGCTAATCTCCGGCAGGCCGCTCTTCGTTTTGACCTCGATCTTGTACATCTGCTTGCTGATCTCGTGGTGCGTGCGCATACGTCTTTGTGTGAAGCCCATCCGTGTCTCCGGTGTGATGATTATGTTGACAAAGTTAAAATCGGAAGGAAAAGTGTCGAAATCGACCGGTTTGCCAGAGTCATTGTAGATGATGTTGACGTAATCGTTGCCAATGTGCTTCTTCTTATGGGTGCAGCGTGGGTCATTCTCAAGATCTGTGGGCATCAACGTGGTCACATGGAACATAAGTTCTGTTACGCGGTCTCGCCATGAGACGGTGAACTCCCCGTCAGTATCGTTGGCCTTGTCAAGACCTTGCGTGTAGAAGTCTGCATCTTTGAGCCGGACAAGCACCCCCAACCTCTCCAAGAACAATGTATAATCCTCTGACCCATGATCATTTGCGAGGATATCAGCTTCTTCGGTCTGTCCATCGCCGACGTAGATAACTCCGATCTTGTGGCTGTCAACTGTGGGGTTGCGATCGAAGTTTCGGAGAAGGGTGTCCGTCCGATCATCTTCAGGGAGCTTGATTGGAACTGCTTCTGGGTCAACCAACCTAGCCGATGACACCATTAATTGCATGAAGATGTGGTTCGGGAAAAAAGCGGTGCTGCTCTCCAGAGTCTGCGCTGGCCCTTCGAGATCGCGATCATCTGCCAGAGTCAGACCGTGCTGGTGTGATCTCAGAGGTGCAGGCCTGTTATGAACGATGAAGTGTGATGTCCCAGATGCTTCACGGCGGGTGATCTTGGAGAGACCTGAACAGATCGCCGTCTCAATCGTGATGATACTGTAGCCTGCGATCCAAGATCGCTTTACAATCCTCCCATCCGACTGCGAAGCCCAATTTTCCTCCGATAGCAGCTCGTCTACGTCAGAAAATGCCACTCGATGTAGCATATCAATCGTGACTTCGCTTTGATCGTCGATGACTTCTTCACCACCCGGATCTCGGTAGACAAGGTTCTGGGTGATCCAGCTTACGTAGTTGATCCTTTCTTCCAATCTCAGACACATGAACCAGAATGTGATGACATGGTAAGCTAAAGCATAGACATATTGGGGGAAGTCCTCCAGCGTTTCAAACCCCTCTGCCTTCCGCTGCTGCTGTGAAAATATGCTGGCCAGAGCACTGTTACGCATCGAGTGTTCACTCGTCGCTAATTCATGAAACGCATTGCTCGTATATCTTTGATCAACCACATAGCGCAGGTACTGGAAACTAATGCCAAATATGGTCTTGAAGTCCTGCTCGCGAAAGTTGCCATATATCTCTGACCTCCGGGCAAGAAGGGCCAAGAATTCAAGAACATGCACCGCAATATGTGACTGGGTTATGATCATGGAAAGTTTACTCAGAACATGACTGAGGTGCTTCGATACAGCATTGGGTAGCTCAAAGCAACAGATGGCAAGAGCTTGAATGCATATCCGAGATGTCAGAGCTGCACCACCTATTCCGGTAGCGATGGTTTTGACCAATTCTTCCTGTTCGCTTCGTCCGAATACATGATGATGAGGGATCAAGTTTGTCGCAATCTGGTAGACGCAAAGGGCAACATCATTCTTCTTCACACCAGAGTCTCTCGGGGGCTCCTGGAAAGCAAAGTTCCGGATTTGATGACAAACTGTGTTCATGAGATGTGCGATAGCGGGCTTCGAGTACTTGAAGAGCGATACATTCGAGAGCTGAGCTCCCAGGTGAACTAGCAGATAGCTTCGGACATCCCAGTCCGTGGTATTCTGGACACTGGAAATTATTGCAATCAACCATTCGCTTATCCGAGCACCAGTTTCCAATTCGCTGTTCGAGTTTTGTCGGGACGATGCCTGTGAAGCCTCGCCACTAGATGATGCCAGGCGAAGCTGGCTCCGAGTGACTGACGATGTAGCAAGATCTTGCCATGGTAGTCCTTCTGGGTGGACCCAAAGCGATCGGGCAGCCGAAGGGTCCAGGTCAGTCCAATTCGTGCTGCGCGTACCCGAGCTGACACTCTGTCGTGCTGAAGGACTGCTAACATTACCTTTCCCTTCAGTCACCACGTCGCCGTTGGTAGCTGAACCCAGAACTACCGAGTTCTCCCCGGACAATGACTTGCACCGTGAAAGATACGAAGCTTCTGCAGTGCAGTCCACCTCCGTTGCTAAATATACTCGGTCGTTGGCATCGGCTCGTAATCGCATCAGAATTTGCATTGCAGCTAGACGGGCATCAGGTTTTATGTTCTCGGCTTTCGCAATCTCGATAAGAACATCATATACCATAATAGCCCTCACTGAAGAGAGCAAAAGACTTTGAGCAAATATGTGAGCGAAGCCTCTTGCTGCGACACCTTCGAACGAGTTACCATGACTGTCGTTCGACTCTTGTAAGGTATTAGGTTTGGGATGACCAGTTGGCGTTGACATTACAAGTGTGGACGTCGGTGGCAACTTACTGCGCAGGCATTCAACCACCCAGCTAAACAGAGCCCCATCGTCAGTATCAGCAACGTCAACCAGGAAGTCAACCATTGCCTGATACACTAAGATGTCGGCTTCCGAGTGACTTTCCCCCAGTATTACGACCACCAGAGCCTTCAAGGATTCCTCCGAAACTATCAGCGTGGCTTCTTGGTATGCTCGTTGAAGCGTCTGCAGTGCCATCAGCCGAATCTTGGCGGGCCGTTGCGACTTGACGAAGTTGTTCACAACAACCTCACAATCCTCTTGCCAGTAGCCGGTCGAAAATCGGCATAAGCGTTCGTCGGCGAAGTGTTGTATGATCGTCGTTGCTGTCTCGTCCGACACCCGTCCAACCTGTAGGAGCAGTTTGACTGCCTCGTCCTTGGCTACGAAGTCAGCTACATTGATGACGTTTTCGAGCTCTTTTACGAGGATACCGCGTTGCGCCTCCAGGTCCAATACAGTCTCCGTATTGCTAGATGACATGGCCACCTGAATGTTCATATTCGAGGCCGAGAGCGAGCTGGTTAGGGGGGTGATACTGTGATCCGAGCCGGCAAGATCATGTGGCAACCCAAGCACTTGCGCAATGACAGCCAAAAGTGCTTGCCAATCTGAATAGAAGAGATCACTCGTCATGTTTTCGTTCCGTATGATGGTTATGAGAAGAGCGAGTAATGTGACTTGTAAACGAACATCATCCTTACAGTCTGTGGACTTGATGGCGCTAAGAATTAGACTTAGAGAAGGTCGGAACGCATGGTTGAGCTGTGCAGAGTGAAGTAATTGTTCCAGCAGGAGTACTGCACCTCGACGGCGGTGATTCAAGCTACTAGAACCTTCAAAAGACGCCTGCAAAGTCTGTAATAACACTGTAACGGTATCATGTGGATTTTGAAGTAGACACAGCTTTTCCACAATAACCACAACCTCCGCACGCCTCTGCTTAACCGAGTAGTGGATGTTACATAGGGTTTGCACCAGCTGGAGCATGGAAGCTGATGGTATCCAGCCATACGTAATCATCGTATCTACTAGCGTCAGTGCGTTCTTCAGATCATCATAAGTAGTGGTCTCATTGCAGATGACCATGAGCTGTTTGATCAGAGCAATGATACTTGCTTCGTCAAACACCTGGATGCTGGACCGAACGACCGAGTCAATGAAATTGAATAGCTGCTGGAGATTCCTTTCAACATCGACCACCGAGGCTCCATCATTCTCCCTCTCCTCTCTTTTAGCCCGACGAGCCTTTTTACAGTAAGCAAACAACCGTGTTAACCATTCCGACAAGACTTGAGCGAGACGTAGCTCAAAGCCAATCGTATCAGAGCCATTAGCAGTCAGCTCAGCAAGGGCGGCGAGCTGCATGTAGAAGTCATCAGGATGCCATGTGCCGGTGACGATCTCGAATAACGCATGCTTCTCCTGAGCAGTCGCTGGCAAGGGGCGAAGGCAGGCTATGATAAGGTCTAGTCCAGCTTTACGAACAGCAGTGCCATTTTGGGGGGATACGAGGTGGCTAGCAGCGGTCGCTACTTCGATGCGATTCAACGATGATTCGGAGAGGGGATATTTGAGGGCTTGGGCCGCAGCAACTTTTTCCTCGAGGCTTGCACCCGCGGACAAGCTTTGGAGGACTTGGTTGAGCCACGGTTGAGCATGTAATCCTGTCGAGCTCCCGTTTACCGCGTGTATTGATGTTGGGCTTAAAACTACAGGAGCGCCCTGTTCCCGTGACTGGTTCGACCCCAGTGGCGAACGGTTCATGATGTTCATGGCAGCCTTATGCTCGACCGGGCGACCAGCCGCAACCGGGTTGGTTCGATGAGCCCAGTAAAGAGAGGGTTCATGCTGGTCGTCGAGTGTTGGCATGTCCTCGCCCTGACGCGCACGCCACCGTGCAATTCGCAACAACGAATCGTCCTCATGTACGGATGTAGTCCTCTATCAGGCACCTATTTTACGACAGCAAAGCAACTTTTGATGGCGAGGCTGCTCCAAAACCCCAGCAGCACCCAGATGTCTTGTTTGATTGAATGGGGCTCTCATATTCGCGTAGAGCTCAAGATCTTGTGCGATCTTTGATGATATGGTTCAGGGCACTAGTGGTGCAATAGTAGGAGGGTCGACATAGTTCACGGGACAAGTAAGAGAAGCGTGAAAGTCATGGACGGAGCTGCTTTTGCGGTCCTTACTATTGTACTGGTGGTGAAATAATTCTTTGATCATGGAATGGGGCTGAATGGTGATTGATTCGGATCATGAAGTCACCAGGGCTGCTCAGTCAGATACTTGTAGAGTCAATAGGAGATAAAGATCGATGAGTTACTGTACAGTCAAACCTCATTATAAGAATATGTGCCTATTAGAATAGTCGCGTTATAAGCATACCTTTATAGGCACGAAATTAGATCCCCATAGTAATAAGAATATTTCCTCGTTTATAGCATATTCTATAGCATCTCCTCTATAACGCCACTATATT
>Ga0181464_1000967_pt1 | contig 13842 bp, 12 predicted proteins | sample InSIn2gowninarea_FD_119074 | JGI IMG/M metagenome (GOLD analysis project Ga0181464, IMG submission 119074) | Clean room microbial communities from NASA Spacecraft Assembly Facility at Jet Propulsion Laboratory, Pasadena, California, USA -... ...
TGTCGAATTTGCCATTAGACAAGGCATCTGCATAACTCATGCCCTTAAGCAAAAGGAAGGACAAATAAAAGATCCCAAATTCCAAAGGGATGGAAATCTTCAAATCCACCTTCTTAAAATGATAAAGATGAAAAATGGATGAGAGTCTTCAACAATCAAAAGCATAGAATCAACAAGGCTCCTAAGTGGAGGAGGGAGAAAAGAAGTAGAAGGATTATGCTAAACATGTTGTACCCTTTCAAAAGGAAGTAGGGGGGAATAAAGTGAACCCATACATTAGGGAGTTTGGATTCAGAAAAAGAAGTTCCCCAAAGGTAGAAGGCAATCAATTGGAAATAAAATAAACTGCTCCTAATCAAGGAGTTTGGCGAAAGGTGGAAAAAAAGAAAGGAAAAAGGGGGAGCCTAATTAATTATTATCACACTTAGCCTCGACAATTTTATGTAATTTTTCTATTTTTAATTTTATTTGTATAACTAAAATTTATAACTTTTTATTAATAATTAGATTTGAAACAATATCAACCAAAAAATTACCTAAAATGTATTATAAAATTATGTCTTTAAAAATCCTAAAATATTCAAATTATAAAAAATTCAACTTCAAATTATAAGTTAGGGTACTTAGTAGTTAATAGGTTAAGTGGTTAGTGGTTAATAAGTTAGGGTTTAAGTTAGTTTTAGGGGTTTAGGTCTTGGGAAATTTAAAGGTTAATTGGTTATTGGTTAAGGGTTTAGGGTTGAATGATTTAGGTGTTAAGGTTTAAGGGCTTAGGGGTTAGGGGTTTAAGGGATTAATTAGGGGGAATGCGGTTAAGGTGTTAAGGATTAGGGGGATTGGGTCTAAGGGGTTAGGGTTTAGGCCGGATTAAAGGGTTAGGGCCAGTTAATGGTTTAGATATTAAGGGTGGGATAAAGGCTAAGGATTAGAGGGAAAGTTTCCATTGATTTAAAAGCCCGCATGACCACCAAGTGAACTCGAGGAAGAATATGGAATGATGATGAAGGCGAAATAAGAATAACTTATTTTTATTATTATTGTGACTATATATCTCACAAAGTATCTCTTTCTACATGTCAATACAAGTAACATTTTTCCTAAAATTTTTCAACATATTCCATAAATATCTTGATAAATTGCACAAGCTTCATCATTGATTTGTTGTTTTTGTTTATCACTCTCACCTAAGTTGACTTCTCCATCTAAACTACCAACTCATAAGTACCCCTAACACTTGGATTCTAATAACCTCTTAACTCCTATTGTGTTAACCCTTAATCCCTTAGCTTTGAACCCCTTACAAATTAAACCATTGTCTTGAATTAATTTGGCAAGGAAAGTTGCCATCGAAATCAAACTCACAGTCTCCAAGTGAAATAAAGAAAAAATAGGACATAATGATGAAGGTGAAATAAGAATTGGTTGTTTTTTCTAGTTGTGAGAATATATCTCATAGTGTATCTCTTTCTAAATGTTAAGAAAACTAACAATTTTCATATATTTTTTCAACATAGTCATAAACATATTAATAAATCCCACAAGATTCATCATTGATTTGTTGTCTTTGTTTTGATATAGTATATTTTTAAATTTTTGTATCATTTAAAGATTTATTATATACACCAATATTACTTTATTGTTTGTAATTATTCAGAAACAACGCCTTAGGGAATTGGCCATGGATGAAGATGTCGTGGTCGTTATACAAGCGCCTACTCAGGAACATGGAGAGAATATTGAATATCAAGTTAATGATCCTATGGAAGAAGATGATGATGCTAATAACACAGTTGAAGAAGTGGGGACAAATATATTGATCCAGGATACATTTAATAATGATGGAATGAATGATGACGATGACCAAGTAGATGGTGTTTTTGATAGACCTCTAATTGAGATGGAAACACAATCTCTTTATCAAGGCTCCAAAACAAGTCTTCTCTGTGCGATATTTCTAATGGTGAACTTAAATATTATGAATGGTTTGCCACACACTTGGGTCACACAACTCCTAAGCTGTGTAATATATTTTCTAACATTTAGTACTTGATGATTTTTTTTTGTTTTTTTTGTTTTTCCTCTATTTTTATTGTAAGTTGATCATCTATAAAATTTGGATGCAATATGTATGATTAATTTTCTTTATTTTAAGCAATACTAATTTTTTAATTATGTTGTAGATTGTTTAGTAAATTTATGTTACCATCGTCAAATGTTTTACCTCACACATATCGATATTTACATGCCATTATGAAATATATTGGAATGAAGTAACAAGCTATCCATGCATGTCCTAATGATCATATTTTGTATCATGGAGAACATGCGTTGAAAGAAGAATGCAAAAAAATTCAAATTAATAGATATCAAATTGATCAAGTAACAAAAAATGTGCCTCGCAAGGTGGAAATTATGCTTTAATTAATTGACCCTACACAAAGGGGGTTTTGAATGGGGCCAACGTTGAAATTTTTTTAGTTTGTACTTATATGCACTAAAATTTTACATGGTTATAGTAGATGCATGTGTTGATAGTATGGGAAGGTTCCAAGACTCAAATATGACTCACACAAAGAATTCGGCAAAATTATAGTATAAATGTCGAGGAGATGAAATTATGTAGGTAGCAAGATGTGATCATAGAAGCAAAAATTGAGCAACTACTAGAAGAAAAAACATACCAATGATCATCACATGGATGCCTTGAATCCTAAATTTATCCATTCTCATAATAGCGAAACACCAACACGAGATTGAAGTGGAATTAAAGACTAGTGTGTATGATGAGATTTAACAACAAGAATTTTGTTATCCCTCTTATCCTAATCTTGTCTCCTCCTAATTGAAAATACGCCTTTGGTTTATGGCTTAATTGATCAACCTAAATTTTGGGGGATAATCCTTAAGTCTAATATCCACTCCATCTTGTAATTTGTAATCCCTACTTCCCCTTGAATGCTTTAACCATATACTACATTTGTAACATATGGTCTCTAAAACTTAATAAATCCCCACGCCACTAACTCACGTAATCCATAAAACCCTGATAACTCTTGAACCCACAAGCCCCAAACTCTTTATAGGCTAATATAAATATACAACCCTCAATATTGAAATTTTAACTCTTGAAGCCTTTATCATTTTAAGAAGGTGGATTTGAAGATTTCCATCCCTTTGGAATTTGGGATCTTTTATTTGTCCTTCCTTTTGCTTAAGGGCATGAGTTATGCAGATGCCTTGTCTAATGGCAAATTCGACACCTAAATGCAATTTTTTCAAAGTCTGGACATTGTGTTTGCTTGAAATCTTGATGATTTAGATGGATGCAATTTGGTATGCCTTTGATTAGGTATATCTCCATGCAAATGCAAGAAAAAGTAAAGATACATTTGTCCATTATTTCTCAATCCATCTTTATAATTCTCCCAAATGAATTTTCAATGCCTTTTAAAACTTGATGGTTCCAAAAAGGAAGTTGGAGATTGTGAAATATTACCCATATTGGAATCTTTGTAATCACCATTATTGCTGCATCAAAAGCTGGAAACCATGGAGTGATGAAGAGACCCTCCATTCCCCAAAACCATGGTCCTTCATTTATGACGTAGTCCATATATTTCAGATGGTCGAATTGAAACACAAAAAATCCATCTGCACATGGGCATATATCATAATTTTTAGTCCAGTTGATGGAGATCCATTGATGTAGATCTTCAGACTTGGGCCATAAGCCATTAAATCGGTAGATCATAGATCTGGCTTGGAGAACAGTGAAAATCCCACCCACTTCTATCAATTTTACTGATAGATCTTATGCTTTTTATACCTTCTCAACTATGTAAGGCCCCAGGATAGCCATATTTGGAGTTAGTGTGGCAACTTTCCCTCTCACTTCATCCTTAAAAGAACTTGGACCATTAATCGATGAAGTTTTTCCTCGTGGAATGCTTGATGTTGGGGTATTTTATTATTATTTAATAAAATGTGTATGATAATGTAACTTTTATTAAATAAATTTTTAAATTTTCAAAAATTAAAAATCCAAGCATTAGGGGTATTAAGGAGTTGGTAGTATAGATGGAGCAATAAACTTAGGTGAGACCGAGAAACGAAAACAACAAATCAATGATGGAGCTTCTGCAATTTATCAAGAGGTTCATGGAATATGTTGAATTTTTTTAGGGAAAACATTACTTTTCTTAGCAGATAGAAAAATAAACACTTTGTGAGAGATATAATCAGAACCAAAAAAGATAACTTATTCTTATATTGCCTTCATTTTTCGCTCAAAATATAAATCATACCATATGACCAGAAATAAAGTTGACAACAAATCAGTTAAAAATCAAATAAAAATATTTAAAGCTCACACACACACACATACATCAGTAACCTACCCCCTAGTAACCTCTAAATTATTAACCCATAACCCCTTAGATCCTATCCTTCTAACCCTTAACACCTTATACCCATTCCTTCTAATTAAGCCTTGAATCCCCTAACCCTTAGTCCCTAGCCCCCAAACCCTTATAACCAATAACCCCTAAGCCCCTAAATTATTAACCCATAAGCCAACTTAACCCCTTGATCCCTAACCTTAAACCCCTTAAACCATAAACGCCTACTTTACAAAAAAAGTCTACAATATAAAGACATATAATGAATAACTTACTAAGGAACGATATTCATGCCTATCTTCAAGGTGTCCAAATTCTCTATAATGGTGTTTAGTTGTTCTTATTAAAAGTCTCCTCCTGTTGTAGCCCCTACATGTAGTACAAGGGTAATAATATTTTCCATCATCCATTTTTCCTTACCAAACTTTCAATATTGATTATCTTTAAAAATCAATCACAACTTAACTATTTGTGATGCAATTTGTAATTCCAATATATATAATTATTTTTTTGTTAGATTTACACCATCCAAATATTATGTAGAGAAATTGTATAACGAACAAAAAACTTGACCTCCTCCACCGTTGGTATTCCAACATTGGTATGCTTGACCTGGTCATATGTCAGGAATCCGACACACATAGCATGCACGTCGGATATCCAGTGTTTGCGTCAGATATCCAACACATTAATGAACAAAGTAAGATATCTAATGATGGTCAGGGATTAAAAAAAATACAAAAAATCCAAATAAAATCTAACGTTACGATTGATTTTATTATTACTATTAGAGTAAAGCATTGTATTTTTCACCCATATGTAGTATTGGAGAGAGGGGATTATGCTCCATACATTCCCCGCACTCCTAAGATAAGAGACACCTAGGGAAATGTTTCCCCATTTCCCTCTTTTGGGGAAACTTAGTGAAACATAGGGGGGAACATTTTCCCAATGTGGGGAATTCATTTCCCCAAAGGGGGTTCTTGTGGGAACCCGTTGAATTTTTCCTAAAAGAAATAATTTATGAGTAAGGAAGTTTGATATTCAACCCTAATTCCCTACTAATGCTATGTAATTAATTGTAATGTCAAGAAGTGGCATTCTCCTTTATATTCCATTTTCATCCTTTTAAGTAATTTTTTAACAATACCATTAATTGATTCAAGATGTTTGAGAGTGGTTCCAACCTCATTAGATTTCATATGGATAAAGTAGAATTTTGGATCCCATTCAAAATCCAACAAAAGTAACATTTTTCAAGAATTTAGGATTGGTGGAGGATTGCAATGTTGTCATTGGATTCTATCATGTTTGAGGGTATGGAACTAGTATTCAATCAAGAGGACCAAGCCCTCTATGTACCTCAATTTTTGTGGTATTAGTTGTTAAAATCCTTTGTCATGACCCTAGAAAAAGCGTATCTATCACTCAAACAAAATCTCAAATTTACATATTAATATTTTTATATCTTATTTTAATGCTTAAAGAGTGATATTGATGATAAGTATCTCAATATAAGCAATGACTTTGATGATATGTAGGTATTTGTTGTACCATGATTTTTTTGGACTATAGAGGCCATCTAGAGCCTCTTTCTTAACATATTATTTGTTCAAACATGGATTTCACTTAGTGCTATTTTTCTTATATGCACACCTACTTTATATATATAAGAAACTTTACATATTTGTGTGTAATTTTTTGGATTCATATGGATGCACATGAATACTTATTTATTTTTCAGTCGATCGATTTTTGGTTTGATTTTAGTTTTATGTTATTTTTCTCATTATTGTGGTCGATAGGTTCAATGAGCAGATAACATGGTTCATTACCCATTGTTAATTTTAAGTTTTAACTTTTGTTTCTTGGTTGTAGATATTTATGACTTCACATCGAGTATTTGACTCATCAATCTTTACTTTTTTGAGTTTCAATAATTTCAATTTACTATTCCAACATTGGACATTAAGATCTACTATTTTGTTTAGTACTAATCAAATGTTAGACTAATGAATAAAGAATAATGAATTTAAATTAATGTATGTTATAAAATTATGAATGATGGATTTAAATAAACGTACATTTTAAAATGGTGAATGATAAATTTGAATTAATGAATACAATATTTTTTTTCCCACAATATATATATATATATATATTGTACTTTTTATTAAGAGATAATAAAAATTACATTTTGTAGACACATTGTTGTATGTATGCATATTTATCAATCAATCACTCGATATTACCATAAATATATCAAATCAGGGTCATATACTGACTATTGTCCCCAAAATACAAAAATATCATGAAGCTCATCCAACATGAGCACATAGAGAGTCCCAAAAATAATACATAAAACAATTCTAAATAGAGATCAAGATGAATAATGTCTAGAGAAAAAATAGAAGAAAGGAAAAAATTGTATATACAAATGATCATAGATTTCAACAATCATATCACAATTGCTGACTAGAAATATGTGTAGGAGATCGGCTGAAAGAAGATGTAGTTGAGGTTCCTCCATGAAATTCAGTGATCTGCCAACAATCCTTTGCCAGATTAAGAGTTTGTTTGGAGATACCATATGCACATTGATTTAATTCCATGTGTATATGTTGACATTAAAAATATGAGAACATATTTTTTAATCTCATAACTTCATACAGAAGGGTGATAAAAGAAAATTTATGCAATATTAAGTGTCATTCAACCAGTCGATCACAAGCTTGGAGTCTCCAAAAAGTTGTAAATGAGATGCACCCTGTTCTATGGCAAAAACAAATAGGTTCCATCAAGTAAGAATTTTAGCATAGTTATTTCATCCAACCCCCATACCAACAGATACATGAAAATAGATGTTAGAAGTGAGATGAAGAATAAAATCGCCCCTTGTTGTTCCCACCCGAATCAATTGAAGCACTGTCAAAATATGCCCACAATTTAGTTCCTTGGGTTCTTTAGCCACTATTTCACACACCCTATGAACTTCTTTCTCTTATGGATAGTGACTGAGGATCACCATTACTTCAATGACTATAATCCTAGGAGAAGATATATGATCCTAGAATATAGCTCTATTGTGAGCTACCCAAATGCCCCAACATATGATTAATGGAAGGGCCTTGAAAGTGTGGGAGGACGAGAGAGAGTGCCAGTATTGCTAAGTGGAATAAATATATGGACCCATCCAATGACTAATTTGAGATTATGCAAATCTACAAAGGTCCCAAATTACGTGGCTAAAAGAGAAATTCATGAAGAGGTGAGTGATAGACTCCCCATCATCTTGACAAAGAGCACACCATCTGGGGCCAATAGAATAACACCTTTGAAGTACATCCCATGTAGGAACCTTCCTGTTCATAATACACCACATTAGGATTTTTTCCTTCGGTGGTAATTTGGATTTCCATATAATTGGCTACCACCATAGTGTATCATTTGGATGACACTAAGATGAATTGTAATTGTAACCATATTTTAGAGAATACATCCCTCTCTTGGCTCCAAACCAAATGATTTCATCATCCTTGTCTGATAGATGAACATGGCCCAATCAAAGAGCGGTAACGAAATTATTCCACTAACTAGTGAAAGGATCTGGAATTCCCAAATCTGCCATAGATTTCAACCCTTGACTCCAGATAGAAGTAGATGTTAGATTAACAATGTGAGATAATTTGATATCACACAATCCTAAAGAAAGTTGATTATTGGAGAAGGAAGAATATGATCATGATGGGATCTAGGCCATGGATCCATACCCAAATGAACCCGAAGACCCGATCCAACTCTCCAAACCATGCCACTATAGATAGTTTCAAAGGTATTTACAATAGAACACCAAATTCTAGAGATGTTTAGGTGAGTTTTATCTGCACGATGAACCCAATCCTCCATCGAGAGTGGAGAAATGTATTTTTCAATAAAAAATGTGGGCCATAGGCTTTGGGTGGTAAGAAGACGTGATCCACGTTTTGCATCAAGAGCATGTGAGGAGAAATATGTTCTTCTAGCCCAAACCAACCAAGGCCTTGGGCTTTCTTATTTTATCCCATCCCACACATGGGAGGGTGACATCATAAATTGATCCAGACCATAAAAATTTGAAATAAAACAACCTAATACACTCCAAAACACCTTTTAGAATCTAGGCAAGAGAAGACTAATAAACATAAATTGCTTCGCAAACATATTTGATAAGAACCAGGTAGCCAACTCGAGAAATTTGTATGTGACACCATATATTTATATGCTTCTCAACCTCTGTGATCATCCAATGTTAATCCATCATTCTATAAGTGTTGGTTTCAGGAGAAAACACAAATATTTAAGACCATCATCTAGATGAGAGAAATTCTTTAGAAGTAGATCAATAATTTGTTGAACAATATCTTCTTCCAGATTTGAAACTAGAATAAATCATTTTTGACAGTTTTTCAACATACCTCTTGGATATCTCCATTACATAATATGAGAATATTATCGATAAAAAGAAGGTGATAAATATCCAAGGCTCGATTTACCATGCATCCGTAAAAATCCCCATTGTTTTTCACCTCTCCCAAAATCTGATTAAGGCCCTCAACAACTATAAGAAATAATAAAGGTGAGAGGGGGCATCCATGATGAAGACCCCTTTGTACATGAAAGATGGGAGAAGAAACACCATTAATAAGCACAACAAAAGAGACCATTTGAATGCAACTCATAACCCATGTAATGAAATCAAGACTGAAGCCCACATGTGTTAGAAGTAACCAAAGATACATCCAACTAGCCTTATCAGAGGCCTTTGATAAGTCAAGTTTCAATATAGCACCTTTGAGATTCATAGTATTCAGACTATGAAGGCCTTCTTGAGCCACCCCAATTACTTCATGAATTTGTATGCCTTAAAGAAAATCAAATTGCTCCTTGGAGATGGAGGCAAAGAGAATTGGTTTGAGACGAAGGGAAATCACTTCGTAATGACTTTGTATACTTCATTATGGAGAGACATAGGCCTAAAATCATCAAAGGAAATAAGATATTCCACTTTAGGAATCAGAGTAATGAAAGTAGAATTTAAAGAAAGGAGCATATGATGATTCAAACAAGATTCTTTAACCACATCTAATAAATCACTACCCATAATTTCATAAATACCGAGGAAAAATTCACTACCCTTGTCATCTGGGCCAGGGCTATGAAAATTTCGAAAACCAGAATCTTATTGCAGCAACTGGTATTATTTCTTCTAACTGATAAATTAATTATTCAGTTTATTGCTACAACAACATCGAAATAAATACAATTCAACCTTCACAAATAAAAATTGTGGAAATAAATAGTGTTGGAACTGAGAAAACACTGCACACACACATAAAATTAACACCATTGTTTTTGGAAAAATGTCCTCGGAAAAACCCAAATTTGGGAAAATTGATGCAAAAGATGAGGGTTTTACTTTATTATGCAGTAGTGAAATCTAAGTACAATCTATGGATGCCCAACTAGCAATCCAATCAGCAAGTATCTGACATAAATAATTAGAGAGAAAAATCTCTCACCCCACTATTGGGTCGTGCAACAGGTATAAATTTACTCTTGATTACACTATCTTTTTCCTCCTTTTTATGTATATGTGCCATGATGTAATAAGGTTTTGATAGAATTTTGTTAAGAAGTGAACGAAACTTCTTTTGATGTGATTTGGCTGTCAAAACTAACTTTCATTTCTTTTTATGCAAAAATTAGCGAATGGAACAACTGTTTTTCAAACTATTGAACAACAAAGGCTAAACAAGGAGAAAGAGTGCAATCAAATCGAGAAGTGAATCAATAGGATCAACGCAAGATGGAAGATTGTTTGACAATAGTATTTGGTTGCGAATTCCTCAGGATCTCCTTATCCTGAGGAATCACATTTATCTCTTTTCCTCTTTGACTATAAGAGGGGAAAACAAATAGAATAGAGGGACTTAACTTTTCGCCCTTTTACTTCAGTTGTAATGTTAATATACATAGCGTTATTCTGAAGGATACATCATGTTGTAATGACATTTAGATTTAATGAATAATATATAATTCGTGTTGTTGTTCATTCACAATATTTTGAAGTAATTAAATAGTAATCACTAGCGGCTTGGGCCCAGTCACTGGTGGATTTCACTAATGTTCCCTATTTTATAGTTTACCTTTCTTTTACTACAAGTTTAATTACTCTATTTCATAGCTTTACGATTGATTTACTTTCACTAGTGTTGAGTTTGTGTATTCATTGCGTTAATTCTTATTTTTGTCGATTGGTTTTATTTATTCATGTCGTAGATCAATTTAATTATTAGGTAAGAATCATTTCTTGTTAGTTGAAAGCGAGAGTGTTATTGGTTAGATCAAGTGTATTACTTTTATGCAGAAATTTAGATTCAGCTGAAAGAGCTTTGTTATTACTACGGTGCGCTCGATTGATGTAATTGCAATTCGAACTTCTTCATTAAGATTGAGTTTTGGTGCTTGAATAGGTTAATTTCCTTGAAGTTACAAGTTTGATAGTTATGGTTTGATCCATTTACTCTTGTATTGAAATCAATAAGTTATTTCAAAGCATTACTCTCTGTAGATATAACGATTTCCATCACTTTCACATATTGTGTACACTCTTGAAACAAAATACTTACCCAGGTTGATAATTAATGTGAAGCATTTAGGAGTTCTAAAAGACACCTTATATGTGCCCAACATTTTGGCGCTGTTTCCAGGGAGAGTGTTTCCATTTCACAGAAGGTGATGTGTGTTTTATAATTGTTTGTTGTGAAAGAATTGGGTATTAAAAACGAAAGGTAAGAACCTGCGTAAGAGCAAGTAAAGTGCTTGCTCCCTTGCCCGCTTTTCAGCACAATTGCATAGGAATTGAAGTAGAAATAGATGTTTGATGTTTGTTTGTTGTGAAAGAATTGGGTATTAAAAACGGAAGGTAAGAACCTGCGTCAGAACAAGTAAAGTGCTTGCTCCGTTGCCCACTTTTCAGCAAAATTGCGTAGGCATTAAAGTAGAAATAAATGTTTGAATTTATGTGTGAATGACTAAGAAGAAAAGAGTAGAAAAAGATATTCTTCCTCCACCCAGATCTGAAAAATCTAAGGGATCGGTGCCCCTTGGACGATCAACCTTCATTGACGAAATCATCAGGAAAGCTGAGTCTCAGTCATCAGTAGGACCCCGAACCGTTTCTACAAGAAATCCTACTATAACCCTTCAGGTCGCAGGATCACCATCTGTAGCTGATGCTAAGATTCACAACAAGACTGAAGGGTCTGAACAAAGTTTTCAAAACATGGAAAACTTACAGCCTAACCCTTTACAAGAAGGGAATTCTTGCAACCTCCATGAAGGAGAGGGAGAAATAGGTAATGATGAAAAGATTAAATCATCAGAACCCAAATATCTTGAAGTAGTAGTTGAACAGATGACACCCAGTATTCCAGACCAAGGTAGCGTTGTTAAAACCATTCTAAAAGTCTCTTCTGAATCCCCTAGGAACAAATCTCCAGCTCCAGAAATCCCTGAAGAATATTGGCATATTTTTTATCAAATGGCTAATAATCAACAATAGTCTCAAAACTCTACATTATAATACCCTATTTTTGATACAGGTGTCAATGCTCCCATGAAAGTTATTCCATTACATAATATTCCTACCTTTCATGGGCTAACTTCAGAGGATCTTGATGCATTCCTTTTCGAATTCGATGTTTTATGTAGAGGGTGTAATTACACTACCGACCCCCAGAAGCTGAAGTTGTTCCCCTCTAATCTGAAAGGAGCAGCTTTGTGTTGGTTTATGGGGCTTGGTGGAGGTACCATCAATGATTGGGACCAAATGAAAACAACCTTTCTAAAAAAATACCAAGATTATTGCCGAACTAGAGAACTGAAGGATGAAATATTTCAAATGGTAGCTAAGACTAATGAGACTCTTAAATAATATGTAGAACATTTTCAATATAATCTGCAAAGATCTCCTTATGCAAATTTTCCTCCTTAAGTTCTTAAAACTACGATGATCAAAGGTATGAAAGACCAATGGGTAGAAACACTAAATTTAATGGGGAAGTGTGATATTTATCAAGAGAATTATGACGATATTATACAATTGTGCATCAAGTGCTCCAGAGGCAGTACAAGGCTGAAACCAACTAGACATGATGCGATCACCAGAGACCACAGAGCCTTAGGAGGAAGCATTACACGAGTTGAAATCGGCAATCTGCTGGAAGATTTCAAGACTGATATCTTGGGGACCCTGACGATACAAACATGCACCATTTGCACTAAGGATCATGCTATGGAAAGTTGTCCATCGATTCCTAGATGAAAAGCAGTTTTCAAGGAAGAAAAAGAGGATGTGGAACCAGTATATCTACTGAACCAGCACCGTAAATGGAAAGCATGTCTGACAAATATTACTACAAAACCATCTTCGTTATTTCCTTCTTCGCAATTTAATTCTCAGCGGTATTCACGGGCAGCATGGCAGAACCAACCACCTTTCTCTACTTGGCCACCTAAATCATTTTATATGCCACCATGGTCCAACCAATAAAATCCAAACAATAATTGGCCAAATTCCTCTTACCGTCCACCATTCTAGCAGAACAACCCTTATTCCTCTCAATGGTCTCCTTCTACCTCACAAAATTAGAACTAGCAACCAAATTGGCAACGATCCTCAAACTAGCCCATGGGAACAGTTCCTCTGCCTCAACCAACCTTACCAGCACCTTACACGTTGCAACAAAATCCTCAACCTAATATATGGCCACAACTCCCAGCACAACCAAATATGAATCCTAACAACAAACCAATCTACTTAGTACAAATTATTGAAAGTCTGGACCGTGAAGTTGAGTTGAGAGAATGTAATTAACTTAAGTTAAGATCTGGATGCGTAATTGCTCCAGATGAGGAACAAAATCTGCAACCTGAAGTTAAATAAATGCATCTAAATAAGCCTTTGACTGTAGATAACCAGCAAACAAAACAAGGAGAATATACAATCAGGCATAAATATCCTGAACAAATCATAATTACTTCTCCCCCATTCCCAGAAAGATTGATAATACCCCGACCAATTGAATATCCTGACTTTGATCTTCTAGGTGAACTCAAAAATCTCTATATAAAAATACCCCTCCTCTAGGCCATTCAAAATATTCTGATATATGCTAAAACCATTGAAGAGTTGTGTGAAAAGAAGTCTATGAGGAAAACAAAAATAACACCAACTATCCATGTCGTCAGAACTTTATCTGATTTATTACTAGGCAAAGAGACACCTGTAAAATATGAAGACCCAGGGAATCCCATTGTCACAGTCCAAATAAATGATCGCTCTTTTCCCAATGCTTTAGTTGACTTAGGGGCAGCCATTAACATTCTTACAACACAAACTTGT
>Ga0181464_1000770_pt2 | contig 13837 bp, 15 predicted proteins | sample InSIn2gowninarea_FD_119074 | JGI IMG/M metagenome (GOLD analysis project Ga0181464, IMG submission 119074) | Clean room microbial communities from NASA Spacecraft Assembly Facility at Jet Propulsion Laboratory, Pasadena, California, USA -... ...
TAAAAAATAATAAAATAATAAAACTACTATTTTAACTAATATTTTTAGCTTATCTTCCTAGGGTTTTACTCAAGTTTCGAGCGGGAGTACTCATTGGATGCAAAAATTAATTCCCCATCCAAGTATTACCCATGTTGCATACTTTGTATGGACCTTCCTACACAGAAAATGAGAAATACATCATAAAACGTGATTGCAATCATGTTTTTCCTGTATTTTTCATTTTTCGTGTAGTAGGGTCCATTGAAATATGCAACATGGGTACTTCTTGGATGAGGAATCAAATTTTGCATCCAACGAGTGTTGCTGCTCAAAATTTTAGTAAACCCATAGGGAGATAAGTTGAAAAAATAGTTTTTTTCCCTCTAAATTTTGATGATGTAATCTAATCTTATTTTATTATTTCCACTATTACTTTATAATTTATTTAGGAGGCCCATTTAAGACCTCAAAACTCCCCCAATGATTATCTTTCACTCATTTTAATACCTATGTGTGTTGTAATTATCATATGAAATTTCTAGTTTTCTATTTAAAGTTCCATTTTCACAAAATTTTCACTTGTTTAAAAAGACTCCATGCCCAAAAAAGAGAAGTTCACAGTATGTAGGTTCTCAACACCTTGCTAGTAAGGCACTATCCCCAGGTGGAGCCAATGTTGTCACCTTCTAAAAATAGAGTTCCAGTTGTATAAAGAGGACAAAAGAAATAAGAATTTTGCATCCATCTTCTAAGATACAGAAGCTCTCAAAGAAAAATCAGACTCTCCATTAGATAGTGCCTGGAATAAACTTTCTAACAATACGTGAAAGTCCAAAAATGGACTTCTAGAACACATACTGGAGAAGAATGCCAAAAGTTAGAGAAGATTGAAGCTACCCTTTGAAAGCCAGAAAACAAAGAGAAAAAGACCAAGGGTAAGGCTCCTCACAAATCACAATCATAGTTTCCAACAACAGTAGGGGAGGGCAGTGAGATCAGTGATCAAGCGATCTCCAGTATCGCAAAATCACAGATTAGATGTCTTGGTAGTCAAGAGATATTGGCATGGCGTATTGCAAATTGGAAAATCGGAGCATCAGCAGAGTGACAACGCTAAAAAATTGCAATATCATGATGTTGCAATATAATAGTGTAAATCACTGGGGAAAAGTTGATTGTGATTAACAAATAAATTTAGCGAAAAACAAAGGATCAGCGGGCTCTTTCTCTCTCCTCCAATGGGGCCACGTGGCAGAACACTATTGGATCCGATAAAGACATGTGAAGTATGACATCATCATGACGTGGTTGTATGAAGGACACGTGGCTTGCATATTTGGCATTTTTAGGGGTCATAACGGGCCAAAAATAGGGTGACATGTGTCACCACTCACAAGGTGACATGTGGCAAAATATGACATCATCTCACAAATTGGCGATCGGCAGTCCAGGCTCATCGCAAATCGCAATCGGAGTGCGAGCGGGGTGACAACGCTAAAACTGCGATATCGCGATGTTGCGGTATGATAGCGTAAATCACCGAGGAAGGGTCGATTGCGATTAACAAAGAAATTCAGTGGAAATTCAAGGATCGGTGGGCTCTTTCTCTCTCCTCCATTGGGGCCACGTGGAAAAATATGACATCATCCTGCAAAGTGGCGATCGGAGGTCTTGGCTCATCACATATCGCAATCACAAGAGTAAGGAGGGTGCAATCAAAGGCATGGATTAGAAAAGTCCTAATCGTCGATCCCCAATACAAGGCTAAGCACCAGGTCATTGCACACCGTCATATGAGAAGGAATGCAGAAAGGGACTAAACCATACAGGACCTAAAGGGGATTGGAACTTTCCCATTTTATAATGTTTTTTAAGTGTAGGGGGCTAATAACGAGAACCCCCGATTCAATGATAAGATGGTATTACCAAGCATCTCAAGGCTCTGATAGTGTTTTACAGGGAGTCTAGAAGGGTGGGTGAGTCAGCAGCTGTGTTCTAAATCTGTTAGGTCTGTTATAGGTGATCGCTCCCGCCTCCTAAAAGAGAAGAAGCAAAATTGTTAAGACCGAAAGTGACAAGGAACCGACCGAGAGAGCATGAGCCGTGATTTAGCAGAAACCTATTTGGACCAGAGGCCAGCAAAGAAGAGTGGCATGGAGATATTTACAGGACCATCATTTCAGTTCACTTGTGAATTTTGTTTTGTTGTTTTTGATTGATATTGTTATGTTGTTTTATTTCCAAGAAAGGTATCTTTCTGTTGTGATAATTAGAGGCGACAAAGCCAGCACGTCAAGACATCTAGTCATGTAGGCAGCTACAAGCTCAGCCTGAGATATTTTGTAAATTTCATGTTCTCTCTCTCCTTATAAAAGGGAGGAAGAAACACTTAGAAAGGGTTTTGAATTCTAAAGAAAAACTACATGTTATTTCTAAAACTGTATGACTTCTAGATTTGCATCTTTCAAGATATAAATGAAATAGTGGTAATTCCAATGTTTGAGTACTACAATATGTTACCTCTCCGTTAAATCCCATTATGTTCACATTTCCTCTCTTATTTCATGTAATTGTAGCTGCTAGAAATATTTCATATGTTCTTACAGATTCATTTGTATTGATTTGTTAATGCACATGCTTGTATGTATCTTTGAGATTATATCTTTAAAAGTGCGCTCCATGAATCACAACATCCAATCATCTTTCATCCATTATGTCTATCTTTAACTCAGACAAGTGTAGTATTATTGATGTTTCAAGCTCTATATGATGAGTTAGTCTATCTCCTTCTCTTCTTTCATTATTCTGCAAAATTTGATTAAACTGTAGGTCCTCGAATTACTCGACCTTCACTAGTTTATACCTATATTCTTGTGAGTTGTATATGTGAAAGGATACCATAAATACATGGCTTATGTCCTTGGATGAAGCAACCAACCCATGTTTTTTATTGTATCTTTGTATTTAAATATGTGTATAAAATGTATATGATGTCTCTGGTTTCCTGAAGATCATATAAGACACATAAAATCTAGATGTTACCAGGCACTGGTCTTGTAAGCAATCTGAGGTTGTCTCTAGAAGCAACAATAGTCCCTCAACACTCTTTACTTCTCACAGTTATGCAAACATGTAAATAACAAGAAATTGCAAAAACATGTTACATTGCGTCGTATTCCATTGCACACAATGCAGAATGCAAACATGACAATAACAATTGATATGCAATATTTCTCAGTATTTGCTTCATATGAATCTCGACACTCTGCACAATGTATGGATCTGCACAAGGAAGAGGAGAAAGTTTTTGTGTCTCAGCAAAGACTTGGCACTTCTGACGTGACCTCACTTGTAAATGCACACTTCCAAATAGTGTAGGCCAATATAATCCTGTTTTGAGGATTTTGTGAGCTGTGGTCTTCCAGCTGTAATGACCTCCACAAACTCCCCGATGAAATTCTTCAATCACTTTTTGAGTTTCACCTTCTACCAAGCATAACAGAAAAACTCCCACTGGGTCTTTCCAGTAGAGTTTATAATTGGATATGATATACTTTTAAGCTTGCAGTCTTAATGTCTTATATTTGGATTTGTCCAGCCCTAGTGGGCACCTTAGGAATAAGAGAGAGTGGATTATATTCTTATACCAGGGTGATCCCTCATATTTAGAATAGATATTTTGCTCTACTATTTTAATCACATTCTGTTGAACTTATGTTCTATCTTCCTCTGTTATCAGGTTTATTCCTAAAGCTTGCTAGTTAGATTATGATAAAATATTAGCCAACTCCTGGCCTTTTATAAACTTAGTGGGATTTATGTCTAACTCATATTCCTGTATCTTTTCTATCCACCTGTCCCTTTTTCCTTCACTGTCTCCTTACATAAGGATGTCCTTGACCGTTGTCGTTGGGACAAATGTTGTGATTTCTGATTGTAGCACATACACTCGAAATGCCTTCAAAGCTTTGACTAGTGCATATGCTTGTTTCTCCAAGATTTTATATTTTAGCTCAAAATCCCTTAGGACTTGGCCGAAGAAGGCGATGGGCTGCTCATAAGCATATTTATTCTTCTATAGCAAAACTACAGCAATAATATGTGGAGATGCAAAAGAAAATATATAGAAAGGTGTTGAGTAGTCGAGGCTGACTATTACCAGTGCTTCAACAAAAGCTTCTTTAATTCTAGTAAAATTAATCTCAAGAGGTAGGGCTCCATTTGACTTCATTTTCATTTTGAAGCATATTTGTAATACCATTCACTATTTCAGCATAGTTGGGTATGAACCTTCTCAAGAAATTGATTCTCCCCAAAAGGACTTGGACCTCTTTCTTATTTCTAGGTAGAGGAATGTGACTGATAGCTTCGACTCGCTTAGGATCAATTTTCACTCCATCTTGCGCTACTATGTGTCCTAGTAGATTCCCCTCACTTAGGGAAAGCTAAGATTTCTTGGGATTCAAAGATAGTCCATACCTCCTGCATTTTTGAAAGGTGATATTCAAGTGGAATATGTACTCTTCATTAGTCTTAGATAAGACTGTGATGTCGTCAAAATATACCACTACAAACTTGTCTTGCTCCCCTACAAAAGCTATATCCATAGCTCTCTGAAATTTGGCCCCTGCATTCACAAGACCGAAAGGCATGTGAGCATACATGAAAGTTCCCTAAGGGGTGGTGAAAGAAGTCTTCTTCTGATCATCAGGGTGAACTGCCACTTGGTTGTAACCAGAGAACCCATCCATCATGGAAATTCTAATTGATCCCACCACCTTTTGTAATATATAATCCATCTTGGGCAGCGGGTAATTGTCTTTCAAAGATGCCTTGTTGAGGTTACGAACATCCACACATAACCTTATTTCTCCATTCCTTTTTCGGACTAGGACTAGGTTGGCCACCCACTCTAAGTACCTTAAAGGAACTATTATTTTAGCCTGTAGAATTTTCCTCACTTATTTTTCAATAGAGGGGAGTAAGAGTGGATTAATCTGCCTGAGCTTCTGCTTGCATGGTTTTACTCCACCCTTTAAAGGTATCTTGTGTTGTATGATGTTAGTATCAAATGCTTTTAAATCCTCATAAGACCAAGAAAAAACATCCTTATAGATTTTGAAGAGATTTAAATATCTTTGTTTGTATTGTGAGGGGATTCCCTTTGATAGCCTGAGCATCTAGGGTTCATCTTCTAAGCCAATATTTCAATCTTCTACTTGCTTGTCCATCTTCGGAGCCATTCCTTTAGAGGCTACATCATTTTGGTTAAATAACCTTTCCAATGGAACTAGCCCACGAGGAATAATATTCCCCTCCAGTTGTAGAATTTTCTATCCAACCACCATGTTCTCCGATGAATTTGGTTCTTGATTTGCATATTTTTCCTCTTCTTGATCAATAGTCGAGATAATGAACTTCCCAACTACTTCTATTAACCATTTTATCTTCTCACCGTCCTCAAATACCTACAGTGCTTGACATTATCAGGTATAGGGGGTCTGTGTCTGACCTCCATCTCGTACCTGAGAAGTGGATTTTGAGGAGATATGAAATTGTTTGTTACTACAGTAAGGGAATCAACCATTCTGTTTTCTTCTGGGCAGAAATTGGATATTAAAGGCCAGGAATAAATTATCAATTAAATCCCATACTTCATTCCGGTAAGTCCTTAATTTGGGGTGTTTAGCCTAGCACTGATTTCAGATATGCTTTACAATTAACTCGGAGTCTCCATGCACAATTAAGAATTCACTATTCATATTCCTCACTATTTGTAGCCCATGGAGAAATGCTTCATACTCTGCCACATTTTTGGTTGCCTCAAACTCCATCTTGAATGAGAGAGGTATTAAGCTACCCTCAAGACTTACCAACAATACTCCTGCTGGTCACCTAACGACATCATTGGATTTACTTGCATTTCTTTTAAGATGGTCTCATCTTTTTCTAGGAACAAGTAGGAGAGGTCGCTTTCTTTTCCGTACACTGGAGATTTTTAGAACCTTAAGCTAGGGTCATCGTTTTGACAAATCTGGACTCTTTGTACAACCTCCTTTCTTACGTTCGATCTAATTTGATAGAGATCTCCACCTTGGAACCCCAAGACTTGGATAGGATCATGCAGAACCGAGGGGTAATATCTGCCACTACTATGTCCATCACTACACTCTTCACAGGGATCTGAGCCAAGTTTACCACCATATCTTTTATCATTCCCAAGCATTTGACCCTCTTGGAGTCAAAGGAGTACAGGTCCTTATAGGGTCTTGTGATCTACAGGCTAAGTTGTTCCATCACGGCTAAGGGCATGAGGTTTTGCGAGGCTCTAGAGTCCAACATGCAGTTCTGCAATAAGAGGTCATGAATTACTAGGGTCACATAGAAGGGTGCTGCGGAAGGATCAAGTTCTTCGATATGAGGCCCAAAGGAAACCATTGGTCTCTCTTCTTGAAGGTTTAAATAGTCATGGGTCGGTATTGCGATGGATGGGAGCATGAACTGGGAGACTTGAGCTTTATAAGTGGGCTATTTTAGAAGTTCAGTTAGGGGAACAAGGATCATTACCTTCTCGAGTTCCTTCTGAAGATTGAATGCAGACTAGCCCTTTTCTACACCTCCCATCTCTACCTCTCTTTCTTTATCACCAGTAGCTTTGATTAGAACGGGTGCCTTCTTTTCTTTGTGTTCCTCTCAGCTATTTCATCCCTTAGTCAAGGATACTTTTACTTTGAATAAGTCAGGGTTTAGCTTCCCTTTTCCTTTATTTAACAATGGGGGAATATTTTGGGGAGTAGTTTCCTCTTCCGTTCAGGTTCCCTCGACCTCTTTTTTGAAGATATGAGATCATACTTTCGATGTATTTGTGCTTGCATGAAATCTGCAAATTGTTTACAATAATCACTTATGTCCTCCACATTTATTTTTACTTCTCTATCAAGGAACATCTCATGGTGAGCCATGTTTTCTTGTTCTTATTCAGAGGAAGAATACAAGCTTCCCTATGTCTCATTTGTATCTGGTGTTTTTTCATCTAGATCATATTCTAAATACAGAGGAAGAGGGATTTGATCGAGTTGATCTTTTATTTCCCTTTGAAGTATCTGCAATGGTGGCCTTCGGTATTGTGGGTTGTAACCTCGGTTGTTACCTTGAGCATTTTGTTTAGGGAGACTTTCGTTCTCAAGCTCAAGATTCACCACCTTGTGCGATAAACTCTTGATAAGCTTATCCATTTCTTCCCACTTCAGCTCTGGTAATTCTTTACCTTGACCAGAGGAGGGTGCTTCTTCCTTCCCCCTTTTCTTTTCATGAGGTTCATTCTTTCCTCTTGACTTCCCTGCTGAGGTGAAATTTGCTTCCACCTCAAGAGCATCAACTTGGAGTTGATCTAAAGTACGAGACTTCCTCTCTCTCAGGGTAAAGCCAAATTCAGACTCAAGGGCTCCCACAAATACTACACGAGAAACAGCTTGAGAGGGCTTTATCTCAAAAGGTGGGTTATTATACCGCTTATTGTATCTTTTTTATGAATTTTGAAACGTTCTCTTCTGAATTCTTCATTATAACATTGAACTCTATGAAGACATACTCATGATCTCTCTATTCACCCCACTTTTGTGTGAAAGAGTTTTCGAGTTCTTCCCATGTGGTGATGGATGCATTGGGTAGGGCTTTAAACCAATTTCTAGCTTCTTCATCAAGGGATTGCACAAAGAGTCTCAATATTGTTGAAAATTTCTGAATCTAACATATCAAAAACCCCTATTGCAATATCTGGTTTATTATCTCCTACTTGTTATTTACATTAACAAGTTATTTAATAATATAAACATCGAAATAAACACAATTGCAACCTTCACAAACATACATATCAGCAACTGAAATAAATTGAGCCAACACAAGGGACACCATTATTTTTGGGCAATCATCCCTGGAAAAACCCAATGCAGGAAAACTGGTGCAGTAGATATGAAGATTTTATTATTATGCAATTTCTGAATACAACTAGGGTGCCGAAAATGGCTCACCCAACAGAAAATGTCCTCAGAATAATACCTCTCCTCGGAGATAGATATTCCGGCGGATCAGTGACCAGATGAACAATCCAACAACAACTATATAAGCTCCTTAGCTAGACAATGAAAGCTACTCCAAGCTTCTCCACTGCTCTTCATCACTCTGCTAGGGAATGCATCACCCTCTCGGCTCACCAGCACTCAGTTTGATCCACGAAAGTCACCCAACGATGCCTCTTGGCCCTGCGTCAACTCTACTAGCCCATGCATAGCTACTGATGCCTCCATGTCAGTCTCTTGGCTCTCTGCGTCAGCCCTCTGATCGTCTACGTCACGCATGCTGGCCTCCTCAGCCTCTGTGTAAGTCCCAGCTGCCTCTGCATTAGCCTTCCTAGGCTCTACATTTTCTCTTTGGCACTATATCTGCCTTTCTGCTATGTATTCTCAGCCTCATTCCAAACTGCCCCTCTCTGCAACAGATCACTGGTTCGATTCTCTCAGCAAAACCCCGCTCCAGAAAATTGAACTGACTGATCAATATGGTGTACTCCAACTGACCCTTAAGCCTCCTCTTACTTTTCCTATTGAGTCTTGAACAACCGAGATTAAGTCCCTAATCAACAACTAAGATTATATTTGGCTTGATTCTTGTCTCTTGGAACCTCTTAACCCAAAATTATATTAATACACATTAATATTTTAATTTTCCTAAGTTTATACTTAGGACCCCATTAAAAATATTAATTATTTTAATATCTCCTCATCCAAGTATAATTTCTCCAAACGATTTCTGGGTTTTGGAGATATCATTTTCTTTAGCTTCTCCACCAATTTTAATGGCTAGAACACATCCGATGCTACCAAAAATCAACACTCCCTCTTAGCAAGGAATGTGCTCTAGTAATGCTTCACCATGGAAATATCACACTGATCCTCGCATCGGTACCTGTGCTGATGTTTTGCCTGCTGCATCACATCATCTACACTATTGCTTCTTGTACTTCTTCCCATGAAATTTCCACTGCCATTGCTAGATCTGTACTGCAACTCCCTCTCAATATGCTTCCCATGATGCCCCTAACACTGCCATTGCTAACTGCTGCACTGCAAATCAGTTACTAAGAAGTAGGTAAATGAATTATTCCAAATACTAACATCCCAGTAAATCTGGAAGCCTTGTGAAACTAAAGCTTCCTCTGCTACTATCCTGTGCTCCCTTCATTGCCACGATGCTGCTGCATACACCTCTGTGCCTCTCGCACTGCTGCAACCTCCATTGCGCTGCCTCAAATTTTTTCACCCAAGCATTTCCTTGCTGCTCCACTACACTTTGCTCCACCCAACCCCTATCATTCTGCTATTGTCATTAAGGGCTCTTGTAGTGAGATATGATCCAAGAGTTTGGGCACCTCAAGGATCCTGCCCCTAATATGTAGTCCTCTTGACTACAACTCAATGTCTCCCCACCTCTTCTCTAGAGGTGCATGAGCACTTATGGCACAATCATCATTAGTCTCGACCTCTTTCTCCACCTTAGTTGGAGTTGCCTTAGAATCAAAATGCTCTCCCTTGCTTTTTTCCTGGGACACTTGGATGCATAATGTCCCAGATCCCCGTAATGGAAGCACTTCACCTTGGAGATGTCCTTATTCTTCCTCTTCCCCTGCTATCCCGTAGATGCTAGCATCGCATCCTTATCCTCTTTTTTCTTGATTCAACCTCCCTTGCCACTACTCCCCACCTTGGTCATTTGCCTGACTCTTCTTGGTGAAGAGTTCCCCACATCTCCTCCCAACCGGGAAGAGTAGCTCTGCCTAAAATACTTTGGACAAATTTCTCCCACTCCTCGGAGATTGCATTAAGGGCAGTCCTAACCATAAATTATGGATCCGGTGTAGACCCCACGGAAGTAACATGGTCATGAATCTCCTACAACTTGAGAAGGAATGGATTTATTTGCTCTCCCTCTACATCTGAATCGACCACAACTGATTTTCCAATAGCATCTTCCGCTGCACGGAAGTGCCCTGATACAAGGTCTTCAAGGTCTTCAAGGTATCCCACATCTCCTTTGCTGTGTTATTTTTAGCAATATGCGGTATGACATGATATTTGACCCCCTCTAGGATCATGCATTTCACCCTTGAAATTTTATCCTCATACTTCTCATTCTCAACTCGGTCGACCGGGATAGCCATGGTTCTCAAGGCAAAGTCCTTGATGTGATGTCGATCTAGGATTGCTAGGATCCTTGCCTTCTAGATGACAAAGTTGGAAGTCCTATCCAACCTATCCTGATCCCTTAGTTAATTCACTTCCATTTCTTCTCTTCTCTACTAGACTCCCTCTAAGTCCTGATTTCTCTCCTGGAAATCCTCTGGCCAACTATGGAACCGCTCCTCTCCAATCCTCCTCGCAATTACAACTCGGATTTCTTGGCTAGAAATCTGTCAAGGTATTGACTCCCTCTACCATGGTTCTGTCTCCTTAGGTACTGTTCTACACTGACAGAAACAATGCCCCACCAGATTCTCAATCACAATCTTCCCACAACTCCCCAAGCCCCAACAACTAAAGAAACTAAGCCTTTCAAGCTTTGTGCAATCCCAACAATGACAAAATCTGCTCCTTCTGGCCACAATGTCGATCCTTCTTGGCTAAGAGAGATGACCAGGCACTGCGTAGGTCTGATTTGCCCCTCTCTTCCTCTTCACTGACCCTCTTCCTGGCTCAAAATGATGACGCATGCCCTCTGTGTCAAATATTTTCTACTGCTTCTTTTTTGGAACAACGTTGTCTCTTGGGACAACTGCTACTGCTGCAAATTCTTTAGATTTCTGATGGTGCCTTTAGTCCTCCTATGATCTGAAATTCTCTGATACCATATTGAAAATTTCTGAATCTAACATAGAAAAAACCCCTATTGCAATATCTGGTTTATTATCTCCTACTTGTTATTTACATTAACAAGTTATTTAATAATATAAACATCGAATAAACACAATTGCAACCTTCACAAACATACATATCAACAACTGAAATGAACTGAGACAACATAAGGGACACCATTATTTTTGGACAATCGTCCCTGGAAAAACCCAATGTGGGAAAACTGGTGCAGTACATATGAGGGTTTTATTATTATGCAGTTTTTGAATACTAGGGTGCCAGAAATGGTTCACCCAACAAAGAATGTCCTTGGCAGTAATACCTCTCATAGGAGAAAGATATTTCGGCTGATCAGTCATCGGATAAATGATCCCACAACAACTGTGGTAGCCCCTTAGTTGGAATACAAAAGCTGCTCCAAGCTTCTCCACTGCTCTGCATCACTCTATTAGGGACTGTGTCACCCTCTCATCTCACCAACACTCAGTCTGCCCCACAAAAGTCACCCAGGGCTGCCTCTTGGCCTTGAGTCAACTCTACTAGCCCCTGCATAGATATTGATGCCTTTACATCAACCTCTTCATTCTCTGCATTAGCCCTTTGACCCTCTACGTCACCCACGTCGACCTCCTCATCCTTTGCGTAAGTCATAGATGCCTCTGCATCAACCTTCCTAGCCTCTGCGCTATCTCTCCGGAACTATCTCTGCCTCTTTGCTATGTATTCTCGTCCTCGTACCTATTACACAACATTTTGTCACTGTCCTTGTACTCCTCGTTCCTTGATCTTTGAGCACCTCTATAGTAAATCCTGTGTACTTCCTTGTCATGAAGATCATCTTTCTGAGTCACTTTCCATCTGCAAAGCATTTTCCCTTTACATGATTTCCATAGATACTTCCTTTAAACCCAGTTTTAAACAATGATGTTATCTCTTTATTTCTTCCCCACACCGATTTGTTGAGAATAACACTAAGCCCCGCGCTGATCAGTGTTGTTATCCCCTAATTACCCGCACCGATCCTCTTCTTGAAAGTTTAAAAAAATGGCATCAAAGCTTCCAGATCTCGAAACTTCGTGGGCAGAGGTCTGGTAAATGGTTAGTCGAGATAGAGTCGAGAGAGACTATTTGGGCTCCTTTCCCCTATTAAAAAGGAACTAACCCAAGAGATAAGGATTCTTCCCATCATAAGAGAAACCATATCTTCTCTCTCATGCCTATATAATCCCCTGCTTTTCCAACCTCTGTTAGCTTTGGATTCAGTTAATGGAAGGGCTGGAATAATCTGCAAAAACTTGTTAGTCTTGGCTCTTAGTTTATGCTTCTTAAGAGCTTGTTAAAGGGATAATAGTTTGTAGGATGCTTTCGTGTGAACAAGTAGAAAGAGACATTAAACTCCCATGATTAAGGTGTTTGTGGAGATGTTAGAGTGATTCTTGGGATCCAGACCCATCAAAGGAAACTTACAACGCTAAGGCGAAGGTTGTAATTTCCTTTTTGTCATAATAATACAACTGATATTTTGTTTCCTATATCAATTCCATATTCTATTTGGTAGCTTAAGACTCCTTAGCCTCTTAAGTAGGTTGAATCTATTGTATGCTATCATGTGTGCTTTGGTTTCTTGTCTATTTGTTTCAGGTGCTTGATTGACATTAAGGAGTTGATCGTTGGATCAAAGACACAAGGGCTTCATCAAACAAGAATTAGTGATAAAAGAGGTAGGATCTTATCCATTCTCAATCTAAGGGAACTTATGTTAGATTGTCTTATTTGTGGTTAGACCCTCTCCCCTGGGCTAGAGGGATTATCTCTGTCTGCAGAGAGAATCTTCCTATTCCACAAATTACAATCCTACTCCATAGTCCCCATATACAACAATTTGATTAAGGAGAAATGCTTCAAACATCTGTGGAGGATAAAGAAAGACACCCCTACCATTAATGTCATTGGACGACTGTCTGGCTTAATGTTGGGGAGATCGATATGCCAGAAATATCTAGACCTTGGAAGTCCCGTGGTGGATGTGCACATCGATGGTATCAATTCCCCCCATACCTTGATTGATCTTGGGGTCGCCATCAATGTGGTGACTAAGGAAACTATGCTTAAAAAAAATCTCCAAGGATCATTAAGGAAGACCACAACAGTCTTACAACTTGCAGATAGATCCATAGTAGCTCCTGAGGGAGTTGTTGAGGATGTGATGGTCTCCATTGATTCTTGGGAATACCCTTTTGACTTCTTAGTTCTCCAACTTAAGACCAAGTTCAATGGTTATCCTCTCATCCTTGGAAGGCCATGGCTAGCCACTATTGATGCTTACATAAGTTGCAGGGGTGGGAATATGACCAAGAAAAATGGGCATTTCTCCAAACAATTGGTCTTATACCCTTCTGCTCAACCATCTCTAGAGCATGACTTACTTTTATGGTTGGAAGAGAAGGAACATCAAGTCTACTCTACCACATCTTACCCAATATGTACCCTAATGCTACTATAGGAGGGGGGTAACCTTATGAAGCCGACCTCATTGATCAAATCCTCTAGAATCAGCCCCCCAACACCATGTCTCTTAATGAGTTAGTAAAGAAAGTTGAAGATAACCCTTGGACGGATTTGTGCCTAGCCGACTCAAGTCCTACTCATGTCAAGATGATAGAATTTGGTCTAGCTAAAACATTTAAAATCAACCCCTCTCTGCACATTAGGAAAAGGAGTTATGTGACATGCTAAGGGAGCATCTAGATGCCTTTGCCTGAAGTTATGAGGAAATGAAGTGAGTGCACCCTTTGGTGTGTACTCACCACATTTATATCAACGAAGGCTGCAAGCCAGTATGCCAACCTCATATGATAATGAACCCAGCCCTCGAAGACATAATTAAAGAAGAATTGCAGAATTTGTTGGATGCAGGGTTCATTTACCCCGTCTCAGATAGTGAGTGG
>Ga0181464_1000970_pt1 | contig 13827 bp, 11 predicted proteins | sample InSIn2gowninarea_FD_119074 | JGI IMG/M metagenome (GOLD analysis project Ga0181464, IMG submission 119074) | Clean room microbial communities from NASA Spacecraft Assembly Facility at Jet Propulsion Laboratory, Pasadena, California, USA -... ...
ATAACCCTAAAGGTATTAATCAACTCCAGAAGAATAAAGATAACAGAAGGAACGAATATCATAAGTTGGGGATACAAAATTAAGGGTATGTTTACAATTCAAGAGGGCTACTACCTGAAAGAAAAACACTAGCAGCAATAAGGTTTATCCATATGGGGACGAATATATAAGGATCAACTATGGCTGAAGGTAGATTTTTTCCTCTGGGTGGTCCTCCATGGTCAACCTCTCACATGGGACCAACTTCATAAAAGAGGAGTTCATGGACCTTCTATTTGTTGTATATGGGAAGCCCAAATGTAAATATGGAACACCTACTAAAATCCTGCACCTATAGCAACGTCCTATGGCAGAATCACAAAATTATCTTTGGTCATTCAGATAAAGATTACTCAAGCAAAAAAACAACAATGGAAAATTGGAGGAAGAAAATATTCAAGAATCCCATCCTCAACCAAGCCTCGAACATCTCTCTAGGATTTCTCCTATGGGCGGTGTGGAAAGAAAGAAAGTGAAGGGTTTTCAAAGATGAAAAAAGTACGGTAACGAAAGTGTGAAAGATTATTCAACAAAATATCCGTGAAAATATTTTGGCAGAGAAATGGTATCCAGATGACTAGAAAGCAACGCCCCAGGAGAGCCAAATCCTAGAAATGCTCAACCTGACCCCGCAAATGTTGATGCCAAGATCATGGAAGCTAAAACCTCCCCCACCTCAATCCTTATCATACTTCACTCACCCTCCTGAGGACTTCATAAACTAAACTTGATGGAGTTGCAAAAGGAAACCCTCGTGAAGCTGGATTTGGAGGAATATTCAGAGACCACCATGGCCAAACAATATGGTTGTTTGCAATGGACTGTGGAATCATGGGCAACAATGAGGCAGAATTCAATGCACTCAAACAGGGATTGGAAATTGCAAGAAGAGGAAGATTTCAAAAGTTGGTAATGGAAGGAGATTCCACATTAGTGATAAACATTATGAAAAAACTCCAGCAGGGTACCCATTGGGAAAAAATAAGCAAGAGTTGGAGAACAACAAGATTAGTCCAGGAAATAGGAATCCTCGTGAAAGGGATAACATACCTTATTTCGACACATGTTCCTCGTTTAAGGAATGCGGCAGGTGATTTCCTATCAAATTGGGTTTGTGGTAATATGGGAAACAACCTATACATCTCCGGGAATGAGACAAACTAGATAGAATGGATAATGTTCTGAGGGAGATTCTAGAAAAGGATAGGGAAGGAAGATAAGGCCCCCGATTGAGGTGTGATGGGAGAGGGGATCCGGAAGTGGATCGTTGACATGGGAGAAGGACAAATGGACAATGTACATGGGCAGCCCACCCAAGGACACCACACGAGCGCGGAAGGAGGTATCATGAGAGATAGGCAGGTGGAGGTAGCCTCGAGAAAAAAAAATGTTAGGTTGGTAAGTTTTCAAGGCAGAAATGTGGTGAGGGAGTTTAGTGTAGCATGCAAAGATGGAGAAGGAAATCGGTAGAAGGCGACGAGACTAGAAGCCGAGAGGAGAACCAAGCCCATGGGAGAAGGGATTGTCGTCTGCACCTGGAATTCACCTTCAATGACTTGGAAGGAGACTAGTATGTAATTCAAGCCTACCTAAGTCTAGATATGGAATCAATGCTGCAATATTGAAAGTTGGTCTAGCAACGAAAGGTGGTGGTTTTGAATGTTTCGCAAAAATGTTGTTTCCGTCTTCTGCTGTTGGTGTTTGGTTTTTTATTTACTACAATATATGGAAGACTGCGTGAATTATGGTTCAATATTCTGTTGTTAATGTTTAGTTTTTTATTTGCAGCAATTTATGGAAGGTTCTAGGGGAAAGAGGGGATCTATGGAGGGTTAGGAGGAACTCTTGGATGTTGGGAATGAAATTGGCAATGAACACTATCAAAACCCGTAGATTGGGATATAGAAGGAGCTGATGCTCCCATGAGAGCATGCGGTAGTCTGGTAGTCTCCAAAACCAGCAAAGGGTGCAAGGGCAGCATGGGAAGTGGAAGATATGTTCAATCTAGTTAGTCTGGTTAGTGGGAGACATGAAAATCCAAGGGGGTAGGTAAGGGGTGTTGGGGAACATTAATAGTGGTAAGATTGACCAACTAGTCTCAACATGGCTCCTAGGTAATCCTGTGAAGCAACAGGGTATCTATAGGGAGGTGGGGGATTGGAACCCCAGTGCGGCTAGTAATTCTGCCATGGCAAATAAATTTTGGTGGAAATGGTAGTATGGTTGGGTAGAGGCCCATAAGTCCAATCGAGGGGAAGCTCTGAGTAGGCTCTTAACATCTCTTTGTCATTCTGGTTCAAGGTGGATTGCAGGGTCACGTCAAAATCCTTAAGGGTAGGAGGGAGGAGTCGGGGCATCACAACTCCAGTGGGCCTACAATTTTAGCTAGAATTGAGCCAAACTACTCCATTTCGTGTTTTGGTCACCCCACACCTTACCTATCAGCAACCCTGGGTGTTGTTGGACCTTAGCCTGGAACCTAGTTGGCCAACCCCCAGGGGGGAATCAAGCGATAGAGGGAATATAATCCCTTACTGTTGCACACAGTAAGGATGAAGGAAATATGGGAAGGGACTGTGGGGTACCCAGGTCATCTCCTACAAATTCAATTTTTTTATTTTATAAAGGTGATTTACATGGAAAGGTTGAAGGCCACGAATGAAATATGGACTGGTTATAATGTTTGTACTTTTTCTACCCTTACAGGTTTATGTAACTCTTTTGCCACTGTGACTTCGATGCTCCGATACCAAGAGCAGAATGAGAGAGGTGTGGGAGCTGAAATAATTACAGAAGGAAAATAAAATGGTGAAGGCAGAAGTGAGGCAGAGAAGAAAAGGGGGCTGTTGGGACGGTAAACAGACATAAAAGAAAATGAAGGTGCCAGTGGCTTCAGCGAGCAAGACCCAACAAAAAAGGGGCAGGAAAAATGGAGAGGAAAGCATCCAAAACCTAATGCATTCATACCATGGAGGAACACCAGCTCATGTAAAAGCCATAATTTCAACATGGGAGGTAGAGCTAAACACCAAGGCTGCAATAGAATCACTTCCAACGGAGGAATGGGAGCCCCTGATAATAGATCCAAGGCACACCAGAGGTCATTAAACACTGTTTAGACAGACAATTCAACAGTACTGGGTCATGAAGAACCTCCTAGCCAGGGCCATGACAACCCACAGGGACTAGGAAGAACCAATGCAAACTCATAAAGACAAGCCAATCCTAAAGGACATCCAAAAGGAGATTCAGGTGGTGTAGGTAGAACAATATCATCAAAAACTCCATTTTGGTCGAATTGAAAAACAAATTCATACCTTGTTGCAAAATGAAGTGCCCGGGTCGAGTGCAAAGGACCCAACCCCTATTGAGTCATCTGATAACTAATGTAGAGTAGCAAAAAGAAATTTTTTGGTTTTATGTCGAATAAAATTTACTTTAAAATTCAAATGATTAAGAATACAGTAGATACAATAGTATATTTAGCATGGATGGATATTCTCAAATTGTCTAAATTTTGGACGGCATATGATGTTGATCGATGGCCAACAGACCCAGTTTCCCTCGGGCAGGTTGAGGCCACCAGACATATTTTTTGTTACCTGCCTATATATAATTAATAGAAAAAGGAAGTATATATATATATATATGACTACCTAAAAAGTACTACAATAATATAAATTAGTCGTTTATGTTAATCATTTTAATTGTATCACTTCAAAAATCTGAACTTACAAACAATAGGCGATTCAAATGTTGTTATAGATTGACTGACAGGTTGTACTTCCTTGAACACTTCTTTATTATATTACTAGATTATTAGAGTTATGGTGTTGATTATTATATTACTAGATTATTAGAGTTATGGAGTTGATTAATACCTTTAGGGTTATATCCTTTGATCACATTCACAAGGAATTAAATTCAAAGGCTTACAACTGGGTCAAATGGGAATGGGCTTACAATTGGGTCAAATACATTATGAAGAATACCTGCAAGGAGAATAATACAATGTGGAGAGTAGAAAAACAAACCATCTTCCTCAATATTAAATTAACACCTAATTTAACGTTGCAAAAAAAAGAAAACCAAAACACCACCTATAAATATATTTATACCTTCTTTACTCTTTAATAACTATATTACCATCATAAATTCAAAATAAATATATAAATCTATCTATAATTTCTTCCCTAAACTAATTGTTATGACCATTGTTGACCCCTAAAATCCCAAAAGAACATCCTTTGAAAAGGCCTTTACACCTTTCTACCTCAACTAACCATAAAAGTGAACCCTTAAATTTCATAACCAACTATCAACTCAAGAGTAATACCTTAGTTGTGTGGAAAATTTGAAAATTATTCTTTATCTTCTTCAAGCACCAAACCAAATAAAAATGACTTACTTTGAATATATAGTAATTTACTTCTTTGCCAAGAAAAATAAAATATATGCCTAAACTACATTCAAGATATATAAATTGTGTCTCTATTCATATTTATCGCATTGATTCTTATCAATGATTGACCAACATGGCATGTAAGAAGGCATAATTTGCAGAGGAATTGATATTATACACCATCATTGTTGCCATAAGTTTTTTGGTTCTAGTTCCATGGCTCAAGCATCTCGATCCTAACAAAGACGCCTCAATAAGGATGACAGAACGAAAGAAAGAAATCACAAAACGTTTTGGTTGGCCCTAGATACTCACAAATCCTTATGAGGTATTCATCAGAAACACTTGTGAGGTATTTATCGATATTTGAAAATTCTTGTTCTCCACTCAAACTCAAAGAATATATACAAATTTTAATGGTCAAATCTATGTTGATTACATCAACCCTTGAAAACTGAATTCAGGGATGTACATAGAAATTACAAATTATTTATACTTTAAAAACTGAGAACTTTTCTTTCAAACCCTGGACCTAAAAGATGTTGGATTTTACCTCAAACCCCAGAGTGATGAATCATTGTTTATCTTGGTAATTTACCCAGCATTCATGCCATAACATTTTGGCTTATTTCTTCTCATACATTGATTTTGATTTCAAACTTTGAATTGATTAGTTATTTAATTTTTTATCTCTATTTCTAGCTCCAAGGTCATTGTTATTAATGTTGTTCACTCATTATTCCTACCTTTGGATTTGTAACCCTAAATTCATTAAGTTTTTTTTTCGAAATTTCAGGTCCCAAACGTTTGTTATTTGAAGTTCTTCCCTTAAACTCTAGAAGCATTGCAATTGGTCTGAATAATTCGAGCACCATAAGCAGTCTATTTCCATGGGCATGAGGGCCCTAAAAACATGAATCAATACTCACATGCACTTCCTTCATATTCATGTCACGGTTGCTCTTTTGTCAAAATATATGTCCCCAACTACTTGCTTGTGTGTTCGTGGAATTTGACCTTGCTATGTGTCCTTCCACATCACCATATTTGATATTGAAGCATAACCCCATGGACCAAACCCTGAATGTAGGAAACATTATGCCCTTGAAATTGTTCTCTCGAGGTTTCTACTATGGATTTTGTGAATAACATTCCAAATCCCAACCCTCACCCCCTAAAACTAAAAAATTTATGCTCCTTTATGGACAAATTTTCTTACAAATTCTAAAATTCAAATTTGTGTCTAAAATGTAATTTTTTCCCCTTAAATTTTTAATTTATACCTTGAAAGTGCTTGATCACACCACTTTGTATTACTACTACAGATGTGCTTTGATGAGATTTTAGTTACAATTTTCATTATGACAAAATTTACCTATTTGTAAATGTGTGAATCCAAACCATTGCTCGCATTCCAACTTTGCTTGCTATGTATCGACGAGAGATATTTACAAGGTTGAATCATTTTGATATCCATGTATACTTAACAATATTTGTTTAGCTACGCATCCCAGTGTTATTATACATATGGTATTTTTCTATTCACTGTATCCTTATTTTTATTCTAGTTTGATTGTTACAACCATGCTTTTTGGATTGTGGTTCCTTTCTCCTACGCGCTATGATAACTTGTGATGTTATAAGTATCCTTATTTTTATTCTAGTTTGATTGTTACAACTGTGGTTTTTGGATTCTGATTCCTTTGTCTTATAGTTTGTGATAGCTTGTGATGTTATAAATACATATGATATTGATGTAACCTTTAACTCAAATGGAGGGTTAAAATAGGTTAAATAGGAAATTTATGAGTTGGTTATTCTTCCATTACATAGGCCTAATTTGTTTTGGACGTGGAAGCTCCTCAATCCTCCAAAAAGTGTTGTGTTGTATGGCCCACCTAGAACTAGGAAAACATTACTTGCAAAGGCAATAACAAGAGAATCAAGGGTTTTTTTCATCAATGTAAGGCTAGCCAATCTAATGAACAAATGGTTTGGGAATTCTTAGAAGCTTGGTATGTTAACATCCCTGCCTTAGTTTTGTTTTAAGTCTTACAAACACTTTTATGCATTGGTAATATATTTTTCTATTACTTTTCTCTTTCATTATGATAATTTGATACGTGTTTGGTCATTTTTGGAATGTTTTGATAATTTTTGTTTTTGTAGATATTGTTGGGATAGTATATTATATGCCCAGATTTGTGATATATATGGCTTTACTTGAATTCTCATACATGATGGAAAATAGATGTCACGGGGTGCTACAATTTAAGGATCTGAAAGGATATCACCATAGATTTATTAAAATGTTCCAGCTAAACACAATGACTTTGATATGGAATTGTAACTTTTAAAATATTCAACATTCGAAATACAAATAAAAATATCCCCGTTTAAAATGTAAGAAATCAAGGAATTCTTACTTCCTACAATAGTTACCATTTATGTGTTTCATAACTTCATAATCAACGTGTTTCACTTCCTATAATGAACCTTAATATATTTCTACAAATGATCTCTTATCATTAAAAATAAATCCTATTGTTGAAACTTTATAAGCCCTCCTAAATAGCACCATGAGTCAAAATTCAATGATATAGTTAAGAATAAAAAATAAACCATACACAAAAAAAATTGTATATTTTTGAAATCCTTCATATCCTATAACATATATTAAACATCAAAGATATTTTCTTGGGAATAAGTACATTGAGTTTATTTAATTCTATTGACCTAATAATGAGCAATTTGAGTTTTCATAGCTTTTATAAGGAAAGCCTCGAATGTTAACAAGGGTTTGATTTATTTGTCCTTTTGTTTCCTGTAAAAGTTTATTCCCCGTACAATTGGGAAGTGCATGTGTTAAATTTCTTTTTTACATATTTCTAGCTGGAAACTTTACACGCTCTTAGAAAACTTCCCTTAAAATTCTCAATAATTTAAGTTGATTGTAGCATATTTCTTCCAAATATTAGGAACAATTGAAATAATAATTGAGATGCAATCATTTGATCCAAATGCTCAATCAATTTTTCATTGTTTTTATATGGAAAAGTTGTAACGTGGTAACGACAACTCATTGAACATTTACAAGAACAAAAAAGTGATTTATTATCTTTTTTCTCTATTGGTGAGTGCGTTAGGAGTAACTATGTTGAGATTTCGAGATACATATCTAATTTTATCAAAGAAAATTTTAAGCATAGAAGTTTATGTTAAAGTTTTGGAAACTTTGGCGAATTTTACTAGTTCTTAATAAGCAAATTATAAAATGTTTGGAAATATTTTTGTAAAAATATTTATGTTTCTAGTGATTTTATATTAGTCTATATAAAATTTTGGCGATTTTTAAGGTAAAATAATGTTATACTATAAAATGTGGGCGAATCCTTTTTTAGAAAATATTGAAATTGACAAATCATTTTTTGGGAAAAAACATGGAAAATTAGCCCACCTACGAATATTTTCCCCTAAAATTTTACATGGACTTCATCATCTATTGGACTTGTTTTAGTTATAGGTTGAGTTACAATCTTGGTTAGAGGTCGAATTATAAAAATGTTCCAGTTGGAGACTGAATTTTGTTGGAGATTGAGTTGAAACCCTTATGGAAGCTGAATTCTAATCTGAGTTGGGTAGAAGCTGTCAGAAGGGAAAAACTTCTATTGAAAAATTTCTAAGCCTAAATATTGTCACTTAGTAGAACAAAGGTAAGTTGTGATGGTTAACCAAAAAATTAAAAAAATAAATAAGAAATTATAGTGGGTTCCCTTTGACAATCTCTGCTAACTTATTGAAAATACAATTCCATCAAGAATTTCATCGAGATCTATTCCTATTCTAGATTGTATATATCTCATAGAGGGTCGATCGAGTAGAGGAGTGAAATTTAGATAAACATGGAACACATTCTCTTTATTTCCTACTATTAGATAGAACTACTTTATTTTCTTGGTGATCTTTTCCTTTATATTTTAGATATCTTTGTCTGTTTCCCTTGGTGACTTTCATGTTGGATTTATAATTTAATAACATCAATCTACATTCACCCTAATATAGACATAACGGATATTTGCAACACAATTTGTATCCAATTTGGTTTTGTGGGCAATTAGTAGTTTTTATTTCCGGCATATATATTTGATTTTTCCTCTTTCGATTTGGTTATGTGGATGATTAACAGCTCGCATTCCATGCATACCCAACTCAACATATCTTGTGCGTGTCATTATTATTCCAATTTTATTTATGGGATTTTTAACTTTTAAATCTATAGTGTAGCTACACTTTTTAAGTTTAGGATTTGATTTTCAGAGATATGCATCTGGGTCTCGTTTGGTTTTAAATATTTGTAGGTGGTGCATCACTTATTTTGTTTTGTAGAATTTATCCCAAGTTTATTTTAGTACTAAGTGGCAGTGGGGAGGAGCTTAGTGTTTCTCAATAGGGAATTGTTATTTTCATCATGTGTGTTTAACATTTTATATATATGGTATGGGTGTTCAATTTAGAAATGAATGAAAACCGATGATTAATGGCATTCATTTTTCACTAATTTTTATAGCTTCAACCAAGTGTGGGATTTTAGGTATTATATTCCTACTGAGAATTGTGATACAAGCATTTTTTCTTTTACTTCAATGAGGACTAGAGTGAACATCGTAGTTCATTTTTGCGTAGATTAGAAAAATATTAAATTTTCTCTTGATGCTCCCCTCTTGATTTCTATACAAGTATTATCCAACATTCTCGAGATTTGGTCTTTTACATTCAAACTTTTTCCAATATTCTAATTGCATTTACTTTTATCATTCAGACTACACCTTGGGGCATTTCCATTTGTTGATCCTGTATGTAATCTAGTCAAAATTAACTTTTCATGTTAGATTTCCTTTGGGTATACGTGGGAAACAAACTCCTGACTTGTGATGCACCTTAAAACCTCTAGCATTTTTGTTAAATTGTGAAACTAGGGGCCAATTCCACTTTGGATAGCTCATTTTATGGAGATAATTAATGCATTGAATTCCTCTTTTTGAGAGGACAAAAATTGACCTAAGTTTCACTAAAATCGGACAAGGAGAAATATGTTTTTGGAATGAAGCCCACACTTGTGCAATTTGTCAAGGTCAGTTTGGGGTCAAGTTGGACAAATTGACCCTCCTCCAACACATATAAATAGGAGAGACATCCATCCTCATTTGGAACATTTATCATACACCATATTATTCTCTCTCCATTGATTGGTTCATACAAATTGCAAGGAAACCTTTCTTCTTCACACATGCGAGATTTTTGGAGGCTTCTTTTGGGTTGACTTTCTACAGCAGGACCATTTGACCTTGTTCGACTAAGTTTTCTTAATTGGTTTGACTTCATTTTACCATCAAAATTTTAATTTTGGAAGGCTGAATTGTTGGGCACAAAAATTGAGGAAATTTCGGCACTTTGACCAGAGTTGACTTTAGGGTTGAATGTTGTTTTGATTGCAGAAAATTATAGTAGATTTTCTTTCTTTTGACCAAATTTGACTAGACCTTGGAGAACTCTTTTGGGCTAACTTTGACCAGCAAGGAAGGACGATTTTGACTTCCATTGACTAAGATCAAGAAAAGGTGCTTTGACCGTTGGCTGGTAAATGGTTAGGGTTGATTGAATATTATTGACTAGGAACTAAAATTACAGATTTGAGAGGGTTGTTTTTATGATGATATTGAATCGTCAAATTGGCTAGTCAATTTCAACTTTGACTTTGTATTATTGTACTCTCTCTCTTTCTTGAACATTTTATATTTATAATAAGAATGATTGATAAAGGGTCTTCCCCATCTTGGGTTTTTTCCCTTGCTTGAGCCAAATTTTTGTGTTCTCTTGTCTTCTGCATTTTACTATTTATGTTCTGTATAAAGCTACTGTCAATGTGAACTAATATTCAATATAGTAAATAGACACATCAGAGAAACCCCACTCAAGGGAGGAGCATCCCCACTAGGATTTGGAAAGCATGATATATTGGATGCATTATTTCGTAAATGCCTTATAAAATAGAGGTGTTGAACATTTTAACACGACATTGTGTCACAATGTACATGTTTTATGATAAAGGGCACACCGTTAGCATGGGGTTTTGTCACATATGTAAATGTTGATAGGGAAGTCTATAAAAAAAATTTATTTAGTCTTTGTTCATGTATTTCTATCTTTGTTATGTTCAATTTTCATGTGAAGGTTCGTTAAAAAGAAAACAAAGGAAAATTAAAGGGAAAAAGTTTCTCTGTTCATTTGGTTATACTGATTTTATCTATGGTGCAAAAGGGACACACTCTAATTAACTTAAGACGCTCATACTCTAAGTATCCAAGAGTATGAGAGAGAGAGAGAGCTCCAAAACTGAATTGACCAAGTATTTCCCGCTGATCCTTAGAAGCCTTTTTATGAATGAGGCCTCTATTTTATTCAATTTCCATTATTTTTCTTCATTTTTCTCCTCACATGCAACCTATGACCTTTCACCTTCCTTTTCTTCTAATTTCCATTATTTTCATAACTAAAATGCCAATTAATGCCTCATTCCTTTCCAAAGTCTTTGCCATTGCCTTTGCCAATTTCCTTAGCCATAATAAACCGAATCAACACCCACTAGGATGTTTCCCCCACCATTCAGCTTGGAATACGTGTCCCATCACCGTGGCCTTATATATATTTTTACATGAACTTTCACTAGGGTAGTTACAAACTTGTGGAGCTTTGAGAAAACTTTGGAAACATAACCTTACTATCTCTTCTCTTGTCTAAATGCTCTCTCATGGTTTCTATTTATATTCCTTCTTCAAGTTCCATTAAAACTTGTTCATGGTGTGAATGAAACCAATATGAATTGTTGTTTTCTATCCAAATCATTGTTTATGGAATCCAACGTTTATTGTTTTGAATGTTGGTAAGATTTCACATCATGTGTATCGATGTGGATATCATAGGGATAGTCATGTGAATAATGCAAAACTGGCACTATGACACTGTGTGGCTGCATATAGACCCACTTTCTATAATTTTGTATAATTTATTTAGGTTGATGTTTAATAGGAATTGGTAGCCTTTATTATGTTGTAATGATGATGGTTCTAGTGATCACCTATATAGCTCTATGAGTTATTTCTAGGTGATAAAATTTTGTTTTGAAGAATCAACAAGACTAACATATTAAAAGGCCTCAACTTCTAAATATTTTTATTGAGAGGCCAAAGGGGAATCCTACCTCTCATGGGATTCCCTTTGGAGCATTTGAATAATATAATATTTTCTCCAAATTTTTTATACCTTCACCTAAAATTATAGTCATTGATGGGACTTATGGTTCAAATTCAACATCAAGTTTATGCCCTTCACCCTTGGATTTTTGTTTCCAACTCTTTTGTTGATTTGGAAATATACACTTCATCAGAACAAGTTCATGAATGTGGCATCTCACATACAGAAAGGGGACTCCTTCATAGTTAAAATTATGCATGTAATCTATAGAAACTTTCTAAGCTCAACCATTTAACATGTCATCATGAAAGCCCTTTCATATCCAAACCAACTAATTCTACCAAAGCCTCTCTCAAATCCAATCCTACCAAAATATGAGCCACACTCATACTTGCAGGTTCTCAATGCCAAATTAGCCTCCTAAAACACACCTATAGAATTTTTAGTTTCCCTAAATACCACTTCAAACCAAAACATCAACAAGAGGTATGGTAGTTTAGCCTACACTAGTCTCTACGATTTTGCATTAAACAATATTGTCTATTTTCTTAGGAGAAGAGGTATTGAACCCCACTTCAATCAACACCTGAGAAAATTCTTTGCATTTTCAGTGGACTAAAATACCAAGGCTAACTACCCTCATGATAGAGATATATTTTTAAAAACTTATAACCAAGAAAGGCTTCAAAATTTTCCTTTGACCAATCCTTAAGGGTTTTTTTCTCCATTTGACTGCCCTAGAACCTTCCCACAAGTGTCACACTTCCAAATCCATCACCTCATGAAGCTTCATAATCTCCCTAAAAAACAAATTGATTAGAGATTTCTTTTTTCAATACACTTCCATCATTTTGCACACCATGCCCCTCTCCTTCTTCACATTCTTGGTTTGAATTTCCTTTACCCTCCTTAATTGTCAAAATTGAATCAACACCCATCACATTTATAGATCGTTCCTTCAAAGGGACTCTAGAAAGAAATTTTGAGTTAAGCAATGGGTTGATAAACCCATAAGTCATTGTATCCAACTTTTCACCAATATTTCCATAGAAGAAATCACTACACAAATCCTTCTTAGAAAATGAAATGCTACTAATCCCTAACAAGGAATAATTCACAATTTACTCAAATGGAGGATAGATTTGCTATGTTGACATTATAAGGTGCCAAAGTTTTGAGGGAAAATATGGCAAGGGTTTTTCGTACCATGAGTTAAACTGTCAAAATCCACAAATCCTCATACACTATCATGTAGACTATCAATGTTATCTAAAGGTACCTTACTTAACACCCCGTATTATGGACACATATCCCCACCATATTGATTTGATTTGACAACCAAAGAAACATCAAGTCCAGTATTAGAGTATGCCCTACGCTTTCACCCATATTTTTTTACTGCATTTATAAGAATATGTAATGTATTAGCTCCCAATTGAGAGAACCCAAAAGGCCTAGGATTTTTGTCACCTTTCCTTAGCTCATGAGGAACACTAACTACATTTAGACATGACTAGAGCTATTACCCCTCCAAAAAAGTCTTATGTATAATCAACAAGCTCTTCATCCATATTGCTTCCCTCTACGATCACTCAAACTCCAATACATTCTCTAATGGATTCATCATCATTCTCCCTTAAACTACATTACCTCATCCTAACTAATACATATATCTATAATTTTAAATAAATCTAGAAAATAGCTCATCATCTTATCTCACTGCTTTCGAAAGTAAGTAAAGAAAAACAATCATTACTAACTCTCAATAAAATTTAAGATAAGTAAAAAAATTATATAATTAAAAAATAATATTTGTTCATTACTCTAATATTTGATCACTAATCCATTAATATATTATGTTTTCATTACTAATCAAAAGTTAAAAAAAAATGGTCACTATAATAGAAAATAATTAAAAGCAACATTATAAAAATTGACCAATAATTTTTTAATAGGAAATAATAAAAAACAACATAATAATAATTAATAAAAAAATTGTTAACCCACTTATGAATACTTGACTTATTTATTTTAACATTATTTTTTTCAATATAAATTTATTTATCTTGATTATTAAAAAGAAAACTATATCATTTAAAATAATCTATAATTAATTTTATTTTTTAATAAATATT
>Ga0181464_1000871_pt1 | contig 13824 bp, 13 predicted proteins | sample InSIn2gowninarea_FD_119074 | JGI IMG/M metagenome (GOLD analysis project Ga0181464, IMG submission 119074) | Clean room microbial communities from NASA Spacecraft Assembly Facility at Jet Propulsion Laboratory, Pasadena, California, USA -... ...
TGATCTGAAGTCGAACATGGGAAGACACCATCTGATTACCAACCAATGATGTAAGTTGTTAACAGATGCGAGAGAAATCACCGATAATGATAATGATCCTCAAGGTACTGCAGGACATTCTACATGGCGTGAATGGACGATTTGATGTTGAACACCATACAAATTCTTTCAGTCGAAGGCCATTGATGTATGCCTATCACTGGAAGCAAGAAACCTACCATTGATGCATGCAAGCCTCAAGGTACTGAATGGGTGTTTCTAAGTCAACTTCTTGGATAATGAGTTGATGTCAACAAGAAGCGACTCTTCACAAGAGGGCCTTGATGTATCCCACATCAATGACACGAAATGCGTGTAGTGATTTTAGAGATGGAATTTGACTGGTGACACAAGATTTAGGAATGATGGTCATGAAAAGGAAGGTTTATCGTATTGCAAAAGATGAATTTTGACGGAATGAATTCTCTTGAACATGTCGGTGACACTGAACTGTATTGGTAGCATTTACCGAAAATAAAGTGATGGATGGTATGATAGACCAATGGTCTGATAACCATCAAGTTAATAACCCAACCCAGATAGTCACGGTGATGGAGTGAAAGTGTCATGTTCAAGAGTGACTTGCTACCATAAAGTGGTTTTCCCCTTTTTCCATTTTCCCCAATCATTGCTGATGAGTACCTCTTTATTTTTATCAATATTGAGGAGGATAACATATGATTGTTGTATAATTTCACCCTTCGGGCGAATCCATCGCTTTTTGATGTTTTAACGAGTCTAGCGAAGGTGAAACTCAATCTTGTCAAGATGGACAAGTTTGTCACTATTTGATGTTTTTAATGAGTTTAACGACAAAGATAACTCGGTCCTTTTCATGTTTAGAGAGTTTAAAAATGGAAAAAAAGAAACTCCACAAGTTCTTCTTCATAAATTAATCTCCCAAGCCTGAAAAAGCGTAAAATAATACAAGAGAGATATTGTTTCCAATCCATTAATGAGCTGGAAATGACAAGCGCTAACAATATTTTGATATTTCGAGAGTCTGAAAAGAGCTTAAAGAGGACTCCATTTTGAGGAACGAGTGGTGTCTAAGGTAGAAACTAGTTTCGGTGACATTGGAACTTCTCAAAACATGTTGATTTATGTGAAGAGGCTGGCTAATAAGACCACTCATTGCAACTATTCCTCAAAAAAGGTAAAACAACCAAGTGAAAGCATATGAGCGGCCAAGCAAATAGTGACTATGGAAGGAGAAAAACCAAGGCTTATCTATTGAAATAGGCTAATAGAATGGAAATCATGAAGGTTAAAAATGGAAATGGGTTCATTTTTAGACAAGCTTGAACCATAGGGAACTGTGCTTCGATTCAGTTTCATGATTACACAAGCTTGAAATGAAAAATATGCTTGGATTTAGTTTCATTTTTAGACAATTTTAAAATAAAGAATTGTGCTTGAATTCAATTTACATGCCCCTAGGATGATGAAAGGGAGAGTCTCTTGTAACCAGATGGAAGTCGTTGCGGTGAGGCGGGACAATTATCCAACACCTTTTTGGCTTCGTCTAGATAGGGACAAAGGTGAATGGGGTGATTCCCTTCACATAACCTACAGGGAAACTTAACTCTACCATTAGGTGCATGCCCCCCTAGCTTCATTACATTAACCTAAGTAGACTACTTGTGGCTGTCAGGTGGAATCAATGAAGGTTCTTTTACGAGATCAAGTGAAAGACTCGACTGGTATTTTATGAGATCTAATCAAGGACTTGACCTAGAACATGGGACCTTGTTTCATTTTTTAATGAACTTGACACAAGACAGGAAACTCTTCTCAGATTCCTTGTTTCATTTTTTAACGAGGTTAACACAAGGCCGAGAAGTATCCTCATATTCCTTGTTTCACTTTTTAACAAGGTTAACATAAGACCAGGAACTATCCTCATACCCTCTGTTTCATTTTTTAATGAGGTTGACACAAGACCAGGAACTATCCTCATATTCCTTGTTTCATTTTTTAATGAGGTTGACATAGTAAAAGAACTATCGTCAAGGGAGTTGTTTCATTTTTTAACAAGGTTAACACAATAAAAGAACTAACCTCATGGGAGCTATTTCATTTTCTAACGAGCTTGACACAATAAAATAATTATCCTCATGGGATTTGTTTCATTTTTTAACGAGGTTGACACACTAAAAGAACTATCCTCATATGCCGATCACAAGTCATAAGAGGTCATGAAGGAGAGATCTGGTTCTAATGCCCCCAGTACTTGATGTACAACATCACTGAATTGATCGTCAATTGATGTAGGTATGGAACAGGTTGCCACATAATTGACCCATGGCGGGGATGATACTATTGGTACGAAAGGACCAATTAGGGAAGATGGTTGACTGGAAGCCAAATTTGCACCAGGAAATGAAAGCTCATCAACAGTGACAATTATACCTTCATGCGGGAAACAAATCACTCGAAAGAGTGTTGAAACAATAGCTCCCATGTCATAAACATAGTCACGCCCAAGAAGTAAGTTGTAATCTAAAGGGCTTGGGACTACCATCACATTCAGATAAACAATTTTTCCTCCCAAGGTAATAGGCAACTGAGGAAGGATCCCTAATGGTTGATTGGTTCCTCTATTAAAAGCCAACGAATTCTGGGTAACAGGCACAAGCGGAGGAGAACTGAGCGCTTGTCAAGTAGATGAGGAAAGGATACTCAATGATGTGCCTTCATCTAAAATAATGACAGATACAACCATATTACAAACTTGTACTATGATATAGAAAGGCACATAAGAACGAAGATGGAATCCTACCAATCGATTCCAATAAAAGGAAGTGACTAGACTACTTTGAAGGGGTACCATAGAAACAGGAGAATTAACCCCTTGAGTTACGAGAGTGGGAGGATTTTCCTCCTGACTTAATGGAGCAGGAGGATTGCCCCCAAGCTCATTTGAATCTAAAGAAACAAAAATAACCTGAGCGGTATCATATTCACTCTCTTTGGGAAAGGTATGATTTACTGAAGGTGAAATCAGGTCAACTGTTACCTTGACCTGTTGATTTGGGTCAAGTATAGACTCATAGGATTCACTTTCAGAGAGAGTGGGTTTGACCAACGGTTGATTTTTGTCAGTCAATTCATCAACTAGTGAAGGATTTAGGGAGAGTCTCCTGTAACCAGATGGAAGTCACTGCAGTGACGCAGGATAGTTATCCAACACTTTTTTGGCTTCATCCAGATAGGGACAAAGGTGAATGGCGTGATTCCCTCCACATAATCTATAGGGAAACTCAACTTTACCCTTTTTTCCATGAACTTTACTACCACTAGTTGATGGTGTGTCACCAACATGATCTCCAAAAGTTGATTACGTAGAAAGATGTGAACGAGAAGACCATTTTTCTAAGATCTGAGGGATATCATGAAAATTTTGAACAAGATGGTCTCTCACACAAAGTTTGCATGGATATCGAACTTTGGGAGGCTTGACGAATGGTTTCTCATCAGATGTTGCATTCAAAGCAATGGTTGCTTGATTGCCCCTCTGCCGAATTTGTTTCTTGTTCTTCTTCTTCCCTTTCTTCTTATTCTTAGCCACCTAGTTACTGGTACCAATACTTTCACCAAGAAAAGAGGAAGAAGGGGAGGAAGAAACGACCGATGAAGAAGGTAAAGGGTCAACATTAGGATCAACTGGAGGTTGATTTTGTCCAATTGGAGGTGTACTTGATTGCAGAGAAATCACGACATTATGAACCAAGGAGGTTGAAAACAACCATACTAGTAAGCCAATGGTAAATCTCGGAAGGGAAAATGTAGCCATATAAGGAGCACCAATATTTCCAGAAGGAGGAAAAGGACTAGGATTCCCATCAAAAGGAATTCCTTGATCAATGGACTCTGGATTTTTCGCAATATGTTTCAACCTAAGATCAACTAAGGAGCGAGCATGGAGGATGTTATCCATGGTTAATCAAATTTATTTTAATCAAAGTAATATAACAAAACAAAAGAGGGATAATCTAGGCAAAAGGTTTACCAAGCAACTGTGAACAGTAGAATACCTCTTGGCGAACCGAGAAATACAAGCAGGGAATCTCCTCGAATGTTGTGTTCAGTGTATCACAACGTACAAGGCAGCCGACTTGGGTATCTAAGGATGGATAGAAACCTAGTTTTTTCCTCCATTATATACCTGAAACTATGTGGAGGCCCAATCCTTATAAGCGTTGTCTAATGCAAAACCATACAATGAGAGCATTCCCATATGCTTTACATACTGTAACACCACCCTATATACCCGAAGGTACGTGGACGAGCTATGATATACTCACGTACTTGGAATGAGGTATCTCAAGATGTATTACAGACAAGTTAGAGACAACTGCTTTGTTCTATGACATCGGAACACGTCTCTAGCCTAGACCTATAAATCTTTTTCATTATGTGACAATGCTCCATTAGGTAAATTCAAATAAATTTTAAGTTGGTCTTCTTTAGAATTCTCCTTTCAAGGTTCACCACATGATGTATGTTTGCAATTCCTAAAATGCAATTAATATGATAAGCATTCTTTCCATTCAATTTAACAATGAAAATCCTTAGCTAGTAGGGATAGAGCAATCAGATCTTCGACAAAGAGCAAAGATCACAACTAATGCAATTTCCCTAGCTATTCCTTTCAAGCATTCACAAACTACAATATGAATGATGCAATTTTTTCTTTTTGAATCCCTTAATGTTATGATGAACAAAAACGAAATATGCACATATAATCAATCAATATTTAATAAGAACGAAGACACTTACAACAATTTTTTTCAAAGGAAAAGAAGACTTTACGACACTTTCTTTCGAACGAAGATTAATCAATTATATTCTAATTTTGACTATAGACTGATAATGACAAAGAAAACATTTAAGAAACAATAATCAATTAAGTCAAAGTAGGGCTAGACAAGGAGATAAAAATTTTCTCTCTAAGACATGGCATTCATTGATCAATCAGCAAGCAAACAAACAGAGAAAATTTGGCAAAAACACTTTCCAAAGGTGGGAATTTGACCTAAGGTTGATTAGCGTAGGTCAAAGAGGGCCTAACTACACTGCAGAGCACTGTCTTTCACTCAAATGTGCTCTGCAGAGCACTGTCCCCTAACCAAGCCTGCGCCGATTTCTAAGAGGCCACTCAAGAGTCATCTAACCTCAAATTTTTTACCCAAATTCAATGCAAAAGAGCTGAAATACAGTCAATGAACACAAATAAGGTCTACAAGGATGTCTTAGGAGGTGGATAGGCTACTAGGAAGGAGGACCCTTCCCCAGTATGGTCGCCAATTTGTTTTGGAGAATTTAGCATCTACAGATAAACACTAATTCACTAGACAAGCAGTTGTGCCTAGAACAATAATTTAAAGTGTTTTAAACTTTTCCTATAAACAATAGATAAGAAGAGGGGATAGAAGGCCTACGTATAGTTCCACTTTCCTCTCGTCTCCCTTGTATGATTCCATCGCTCCTTCCTGTACTTAATATGCTTGAGAAGTACCCTATAAACACAACAAAAGACAAAATAACAATCAAAGCATACGATCCATTGAATATAAATGAAAGGAATCAGAAGTAATTCATATATATAAGCATTATGAAGAAACACAAAAATTCATACTTTATTAGATAGAAGAAGGAATTACAACCAGCAGTGTCTAATTCAAATTCATTCCTTCACCCTGTATCCCATCCACATCACATCAAAAGCAAGACAAGATTGTGGCATCACATCATTTGCTCCAAAGACAAGTCTCATAGTAGCATTATCTCCTTACAATTCAATATATTCTAGCCCCTGATCACTTAGATGAGTGGTCAATTTATAGGAAGATGAAGGAGGTTTTATCTTTAATGGTGACATTGAATGGCCTTCCATACTTAGAATTAGTTCCATGGAGGAAGGGATGAGAGGATAGGATGCTCCTTAACTCATTCCTCATCCATTTTTGAGCTCATAGGAGTTGATAAGATAGGGAAAATTCTAGATGACTCCAAAAGATAAGAATATTCCCCAAACCCTATGTGAATTTCACTCATTCTCACCTAGTGCAAGTGAAAGGAAGCCTAAGTGCTTTGCAAAGCACCCTGGTAGTGGACTTAACTGCTCTATAGTGTGCCTTCATAACGACTTACCTATGCTAGTCCCTCTAGAGGCAATTTCTGGATGTCTTTAAGCCATGAAACTATCTGGGAAGGAGACATTCAAAGGGGTGACTTGTTTAGGGCATGAAAAAACTGAATTTAGGGTTTGATGAGCCCTAGAAAACTGATCTGAATGTTGGGATTTGATGTGTCAAAATGGATCTGCAACAGTCCCCAGTATGGTCTCCACTATGTTATCACTCATAATTTTCCTTAAAAGTTATCGGAAGAAGGAAGAGACCGAGGTAACCACAAACCAATCTTTTAAGTATAGGCTCTAGCCATCCTATGACTCAAAGAGGGCTCTCTCTATATAATTTAGCTTTGTTTTACTGGGATTTTAGGCTAGTTCTTAATGTTCATTGGGGTTTTGGTTTTGAATTGAAGATTGGGTGGTGGAATTCTTGGAAAAAATGGATAGAGCAAGGTCTTTAAGCCATTAGGCTATGGAGTCAACAAATTGATAGCAGAACTAGATCAATTCATTAAAGGGAATGTTCACAGGGTAGGCTAGCAAACTAAAGTGAAAATCTTTAGGTGAAATGGGTGAAATGATCTTAACCAGGGTCAGGGAGCACTTAAGAATTCTCAAACCGGGGTTATAATGAAGAATAGAGGATAATCATGAACAAAGGGAAATTAAGAATCCTTTGCTATAGGCTACAGGGAACTACCTAATCTAAGGAGCAATCAAGAATTCCTTAACTTATATTAGTGAAGAAAACATTTAGTTGCATAAAAGTCAAAACAAAGTGCAACTAAGCAATTTCTGAGATATCATTCCATGTTATAGAATTCATATTTTTAGAGATATAAGTAAGACTATGGAAAAACTTAAAGAAAAATAACATTGAACGTGAGTGAATACTTATTTGAACTTTTCTTTACACAAGAATCCAGTGAAATATCTGATCTTTATTCCTTGATCTAGCTAGCTGATCCAGTCATTAATACAATAGAATTTCAGACTTAAGAACAAGAAGTCTATAAAAATGTTTTGGAATCCACCCTACATACTTTGATTTATGAAGTATTTATACAAAAAATTATTATAAAATATCTCAAAACAACTTGAGATTTAATCTAGGAAATACAAATATCTTCTTGCAAGAAGATAGAGACAGCTATTGAACTGTTTCATGTTGTCCCTTTTATTATGGTTTTTCTAGCCTTTGTTGTTGAAGTGTAGCCCTTTATGCTGGCTTGCAATTGTGGTGTTTCACACTGGAATATTTTTCAACTTTTACCTTTCATATGATACTCTTTAACCTTGATACTCTTTGAGCTTGATGTGTTGTTTTTACCTGTTTTACCTGGTTGTTTTGTTTTTACTGTGCAATAACTTTTTGTTGTAAATTTATGAAAGTGTATCAGTCATTGTCTCCCACCATTCTGCATCAAGTAATTTTAAATTCATCATTCTCATGTAGATCTCGTCAGCTTCAATATACTTGGAGAAATTAGGCTTGGTGAGGAACAAATTTTTTATCTCATGTTCAAGGAAAAACAAGTTCTCAAATGTCTTGTACAGAACTTTGTCTGTTGGCAATGCTTTAATGGATGAAGAGTTGGTTTTTTCCTTAGCCAACTGTCTGATTCTGGTATCATAGTCCAACCTTGTCATGGGTTTGTCATTGATAACCATACGATTGGGCAGAACTTTCTCCCTCAAAATCGGGAATTTAGCCATGAACCTATCAATGGCTACCTGCATATTATGGCACTTTTCTTCTAAATTAAGCATAAGGTTCCATTTGCAAAGGACCTTCCTTATTTCTAAAATGGTCACAGTCCTATATTCTATATTTAGGTCATGGAGCTCATATCTATTCTTGTTGTTGAGGAAGTGGATGAGTCTATTGGCATCCTATGGCTTATCTCCCAACTCCTCCTTCACTTTATGGATAACTTCTGTAGCTACCTTTACTAACTTTGTCTACTAAAAAAATAACTTGAATTGAGGGCCAAATATCCTTGACGGAGTCAATGATATTGGCCCACAACATTTCCTTGGTTTTCCCTAGTGGTTTCTCCAATGTCAAGTCTTTCTCTAGGATTTTAATCCTTTTGCTCATCCTTTGAGCCTTTTGTGCTTCCTCTTTTTGCTTAAGTTGGGCAAGTTTGTAGTCAGTTTCCAAACTTGCAACCTTTTCTCTTAATCTGTTCATTTTAGTAGCCTAGATAGGAATCTCTTCCATGGATTTGATTAGTTCTACTACTTTCTCTCCTGATGCACCTACTGCTGATGTAGATTCCGTTGTTATTAGCAAGGCTATTGCAACTGGAGTTGTAGGTGCCAAAGATGCTGCTAGTGTGGATCTCACTGCTCTAGAGACTGTAGGGATAACATTTGTTGAAGAAGTGGCCACATTTTCTTGTTTTAATTGGATTAAAGCATCCAATTCATTTTCTGTCTCTTTTAGTTGATCATTCAGCTTTAAGACTAAGTCCATTAGTTCTTCATGCCCCTGTTGGGCTTCCAGGACTTCCAATGTTTGTGGATGTTGCAGCTGAGGTATTTTTAGTTTTTCCTTCAATGCAGCTATATCATCATTATTCTTTTTAATAAACTATTCTATGGCTTTTATATCCTTGGGACCATGTCCCAATTGAATCACTAAGTCCTCTAAGTACTCGATCCTGGTATCCTTGGCCTATGAGGAGGCCTTATCTAACTAAAATTCTGCTGAAATGTTGTTTAGAGAGTTTTGTAGTTGGTGAGCAGCTATGTCTTTACCTGTCAAGGTGGAGTATATCATTTCTCCAGTTTTTTGTTGTAGTTCAATCTGGTCTATGTGATGAATATCCCTTACCAACACTTCAAAGTCTACCTTTTTGAAATTAGAGGTTGTCTTTCGCTACTGAGTTGTAGGTTTGATGAATGACATCTACAACTTCCCCTCTTTAGTGTCAAAGGATGAAATTAGACTTGTTTGATTCGTAGGAGTCAACTTTAGATATTGAGCATAAGTTTGGGCCTTAAGCCTCTCATTTCTTGCTTTTATTTCTTTGTATCTTTCCTTGATGTCCTGGTCCCTATCAGTAGGCCTGCTAAATGAAGAGACTTCCACACTAAGCTACCTTTCCAACATCTGAGTTTGTGATGTGGAAGGCTCTTGCATGCCTTTAGAAAGAGTGGTAGGCCTACTTCTATTTCCTTCTATGTTTGTGACCTCAGCTGAGTCCTCTGTATCCTCCTGTCCAAAGACAGGATTCATTTTCTACCTTTTTTCTTCGCCTGTTTCTAGCTGAGTGTATGAGGTTTCTCTTGCTGATGTAGTGGCATCCTCCCTACTTCTCTTTAGGTTCTTCTCCTCATTTTGAGGAGTCCGCATAACTAGAGGGGTACTCATGGTTTCCTCTGGTTGGTCTGATTTCTCTGATACCTACAGGAAAGAACCCTTATCAAGTTGTGTTTCTATATTAACGAGAGCATTCTCTATGTCTAGCCTGGTGTTGTCTTGGTCCACTAGGGTACCTTCCACCCATTCTATTTGGTTGGCATAGGCTTCTATTTTAGGTATGGGATGGTGAATGAAAGGTCCTATCTTGACCTTTTATCTCTTCTTGGTAATGACTTCCAAAGGGTCATATCTCCAAACAAAAATTCTTTGGAACTTCATTCTCTGCAGAATTAGGTCTACCTCTTTTCCTGCCTCTCTGGAATTGCATATGAAAGGACCTAGTTGATCTTTGATTTTAAAATTAGCCTTCTTCTTGGCATTGAAAAATTTTACTTCATTTGCATTGATGATTTGTCTATAGTATTCAAAGGCAAACAACCTCATAGGGAGGTATCTTGGCAACTTGTATGGTGCAAGCATGCAACCATATATTCTGATTTTTGTGTGGTTCTGATAAAGGTACCAGTCACCCACTTTTGTCTGCTTGGAAAGTTGGAGGACTCTCTTTATTTCTAGACTTATTCTAGGAGAAGGGCTTCCAGCCAACATTTCCATGACTAGGTGTACAAATAAATCAATAAAATCAGAATAAGAGTACGGAGACTGAGATTGGTGGACCAATGTGGTCCAAAAAATGATTGACCTATGCTGACCCTTGGTGTCCAGCTTCTGAAGGGTGAATGGGAACTTATCAAGTTGATAATATAAGAACATATGATATAAGACTGAGGAATACTTGAAAACTCTTTCATTGCTCATTCTAAGGAATTTTTCATGCATCCTATCAGCTATAAATTGGGCATAGTCATAAATGACAACAAGAGGTTGTCCTGGAGTGTAGATGGACATGAAGGAAAAGATTAACTCATCAATTTATTCACTAGTAGTGTACCCCAAAACATAGGATATCATGGCTACAATGTTCTGGCCCTGTGGGGAAAAATAATAGCTACATGTGGAGGGGAATCCTTAGGAATGTGTTTTTCTTCTCTAATGAAGGTTTGGAACATTTGGGCCAATTTTTCATAACTATGCTTGGGATACTAGTCCAACAGGTCTCCAATTGAGAGTGGAGTTATGTTTGGTGCTAGTTGGAGCTATGGCATTTCATTTATGGATTCAGCAGTGATGGTGACAAGTATGGTTTGGTTTGGGGACATGACTGTTCTTTGACTAGGGATGTAATTGGCATGATAGTAGTGGACAATCTCTGGGAAAATGTGAACTTGAGGGAACTGGTATTTGGGAAAACTTGACTCCCAAAAGCCAATCTCATCAGCATGGTTGAGGTATATGTCCCTACTTTGGTAATGTACTTTGAGCAGGACTCCATGGCAGTGGTATCTTTTATTTGGAAATATTAATAAGCTAAAGGAAGGTGGTCCTGGTCCAAATGGGGGGTTGTAATGGGTCTTACATCCATTGCAATTGGGGCATCCATACTCAGTTCTTGTGGTTTTGAGTGTGGGGGGTGATTCAGAGTTTTTAGGGAACTAATGGTTATGGCTCAGAGTCTAAAAATCAAAGTAAATTTGATGTTTTTTACTTAATTAAGAGTGTTAGGAGGGTGAATTTACTTGGAATTTGACAATGGAATTAGTTTTCCATGGTTAAATACCTAGAATTGGGCGAAATTGACTGTAAATGGTGGTTGATGGAGGCTGCAGAGGTCCGTACAGTTCTGGTATGGATTGGTGAAAGAGTTGGGCTATCTGTAGCGTCTGTGTGGTAAAGGTGGAGGTCTGTGAGTGAATTCTCAATTTGCAAGGGTCGCAACGACTTTCTAGGCTCTCAATAGCAAATGTGCGAAAAGAGTGAAAAGAGGGATAATGGGGCTTTTTATAGAAAACGTTAATTTTTGGCAGGTTCATTGATTGATGAATAGTGGCAGTTTTTTTGTTAAAATGGGGGAAGTGATTTAGGAGGACCATCACACCGTTTTTGTGGTGCAGGCAGTATTGGGGAGGAGTCACCTGACTTCATACATCATGTGACACGTAGCGTCGGGGGCCAGGGAGAAAACTGCCTTATTGGGTGGGTAAAGGGTGGACATCGGGCGCAACCAATATGATCACAAGCCATTGGATGAGGGGGAGGGATGATCAATGATGGTCGGGAGACGAAGTTGCATGGTGATTTATATATAAAGTTTTCGAGGGGCCCATGCGTCTACTCACTAGTGGTGTAGGATTAGATTAACACTTAATCTCATTGAGGTTGTCTTAATACAAGGATTAAGGACTAAGGGTGGGACTTTAATATATCGGGTAGTCATATATTTTATAGCTAAACTAAGTGGAGGGGTTATTTTATATAAAGGAGTTAAATATATACCGGTTAATGGGTTTTTGGGAATTTTATATAATAAAGTTAATATGACGTGAAATGTGCAGAAGGGGCATTGTACTTAGGTATATGAAAATTATGTGCTTTCCATACACTTAGTATTTAGGATAAATGCATTTGAAGGGTTTTTTTCATAAAATATGTTTATCATGGGGTTTTCCTGGGCAAAAAAAGAATTTAACCTTAGGAAAGGGGATTTTGTGAGGGGGATGAATGAATTGCAAGTGGATTTAACACCTTTCCTTCTTAAGTCATCGAGCCGAGGGTCTGGTCCCACTCGAAGTCAAAGAAATGCTCTGAGCCTCTTTGAATTAAAATAACTATAGGCATTAATATTTTTATTATGAAAGGGAAATTAGTGAGTGTCATAGAGGTTAAAATGAATGATGGGGGTATTAAATAACCCATATTGTGAACCATTGTTTTACTTTTTCCACTTCTTATGCATTTTTGAAAATTGCATTTAAGATAGTGACATAAGTGTTTTTGCATAATCACATGATATTTCTGCAACCTTTCTACTACTTACCCACTTACTCATCCTACCATTTTTCTTCACTTTATTTGGGTTCATTTAGGCTAGCAAACCCTTATCAAGATGCATTTGGATGATAGATGTTGCATCTAATTCATACTTGGATGATACAAATGACAAAACCTCCTTCATATATATAGGAGTCTAAGGAGTCACAATATAACCCAGCCAACCTAACAATAATAATATAAAGCCACAAAAATAATAATAGAGGGATTCTATGGGGCACAGTAATAAAAATATGGGGACAATAGGGGCACAACAATGTTAATAAGGGATACAACTATAATAGTAATAGGGTAATCACTAGTATTATAGGGACCTACCAGTGAATATCATTTGAATGTATTATGTCTTGACATGACATGATGATCTTTAAGCAGGATACCAAGGAGATCATTTAAGAAGACACTTATGAAGCTACAAAGAAAAGGATGATCATCAATTGAGAAGATGAAGGAGCACTAGGTTGTGACAGATGGTGGAAGATCAATATCACGTGGAAGACTCCATATCATCAAGCCTTTTAGAAGAGGAAGATGAAGAACATGCAACACTTAACAATAAGACTCAAAGGAAACGGTGAGAAGAGAAACCTAGCAATGAAACATCATCATAAAATTCCATGTCATCAGTGACAAGTCATGGCTTGTCCAAATAGGATCTTAAGAGTCTTATGAGTATTCATATTTCCACATCATTTTTGGATGTAATTATGTAGTTTTCGATAAAATGAGAAATGTAAAGTATGTGAAAGTTCAAAGGGTGGTCATAGAATATTAAAATTCATGTAGAAGTCAAAGGGTCTCATGAGAATCTGAAGAGTCACAAGGAAGTTCAAGAGTCATGAGGGGATCTCAAGAATCACAAGGAAGCTCAAGAGTTATGAGGGGAGCTCAAGAGTCACAAGGGAGGTGGAGAGTCACCTCACTTGTTATATATACACCCTCATTGCTCAAGCAAAGGACCTTTGTCCTTGGCTTCTAAAGCTAGGCATAGGAGAGAATATTAGGCTTTTGATAAGCAAGTAGTGGCTTAAAGTTCAACTATTGGAACGAATGCTATATCATTGTAATGGTGTATCTTATAACTTTCACTCAATAATTTTAAGCTCTTGGAGCCAACACACTTTACATGCATATTTTGTGGATGACTATGACACGATTCTTTCAGTGTTTGCAGTATATGTTTGTGTTAATTCATATTAATGAAAATCAATGGTTTCGTTGGCTTTAGTATGCTTATTTGAATTGTGTGTCCTATTTTTTCAAGATTTTGATTTATTTGTGAACTATTTCGCAAGATTAGTTACGATCTTTACACACACACACGTGT
>Ga0181464_1000971_pt1 | contig 13823 bp, 11 predicted proteins | sample InSIn2gowninarea_FD_119074 | JGI IMG/M metagenome (GOLD analysis project Ga0181464, IMG submission 119074) | Clean room microbial communities from NASA Spacecraft Assembly Facility at Jet Propulsion Laboratory, Pasadena, California, USA -... ...
AGATAGTCGATGATATTTTCATCGGCACTGATACCAGAAAAAGCTTTGATTTGGTCAAAAGCAAGCAAAAAAGTCTCCTCACGCAAGCGGTTAATCGCTTGGTACTCAAGCTGTGCAGAAACAGGTATAGCTGAGGAGGTGGCGTAATAATTCCAGAGCAGGCAGCATTCGTGCAAAGAGAGATTAGCAGATTGCAGCAATAAAGCAGCGCGGTAATACAGCCCAGAACGGCGGAGCATATATGGGTGAACGGGAATGGGCAAACCAGCTACAATGCCAGCTTGGTATACGATATGGTGTAAGGAGCGATCGCTTAGGCGTTGTTTTCTCTCGCTCTCTAATATCCAGTCAGTTTTACTAAGTTGTACTAATTCCTGCAAAATCTCAATTTCCGCAGCACACAAAGGTTGTTGGTTAACTACAATTTGGGGTTGGAGGCGGAGGGATTTAGAGCGGTTGCGAACAATGAGCAAAGTATGGGCAGTAAAATTGAGATCGCACCAACGCAGCCAGCAGATTTCCGATGGTTGCAGCGCTTGGCAGAACAGCAGCATGGCTAGAGCTTGGTTACGGATAGGGGCGCGGGTTTGCCTAGTAGCAGTAATTAGGGCATCGACTTCGTGGAGGTAGAGGAATTGGCGATCACGGCGAAATGAATTGGGATTGGGGAGCTTGCGTGGAGGAGGTGTAGTCACAGAGCAATTAATTTTTTGCCCATTGGCTATCTGTTATATTGTCGGATGAAAGTGGATACTGTTAGCCTTTATCACCAATCAACTCACAATCTAAACAATAGATAATAGTGCATCCAGGTTGGGGAGTGATTGAATTAGTCAAGTAATTAGAAAAATTAGACTTTTTTAATTTTATCATTGCAAAGTTTAATAGATGGTAGAGCAATTCTTGAATCTAAACGCAGATACTTTAAAAAAGTAGAAAGATATTGGCTTAGACTTGCAAGTTGAGTCACTATAAATATATAAGTAATATAGTAGAGTAAGACTGTTGATCTATTGAAAGACTGATTAATTTTGCATTGAAAGTCAAGTTGTATTGTATGGTCAGAAAAACACTCATTGATTGAAAAATTGTTAATACGATTTATAACGGTTAAGTTCTAGGAGCGAGGACAAGAGATACAAAACAATATTCTTATTCCAGGTAAGTTTAAATAAACTTACTCTGCCAAGCTTGAAAAAGTTGAGCCGAACTACTTACCCATCCTACAACCCCATTTTCAGCTAAAAGAACTTCTATAGCTGCTTGATGCTCTTTTTGGTCAAAAGCTGCACAACAATCTTCCAACAACAAGCTGCAAAAGCCAATGTCATTAGCATGGCGATAGGTTGCCAGTACGCAGCATTCTGTTGTAACTCCTGTGATTAACAAATGACTAATCCCATGACATCGAAGAACAGATTCTAAATTTGAATTAACCAAAGCAGAATGTGCCGGTTTATTAATTTGGATCTCAGAGTTTATTGGAGACAGTTCTTCTATAACCTTGGATCCCCATTCTCCTTGCACTAAGTATCTACCCATTTTTCCTACGGCACCTACAGGAGAACCTGCATTCTCGTATCGTAATTTTTTACTTTCTGTTAAATCAGATAAATCAGGTCGATGGCTTTCTTTAGTATAGATAACAAGCACTCTATATTGTCTCGCCCAGCTAATGAGCTTTTGTAGGTTAGGAATAATTTTTCTGAGCGGTTGTAACTCTAAGCCAAGCTCATATCCTGAAAAACCATTAGGATGGCAAAAATCATTTTGCATATCAATTACTAGCAATGCTGTCTTTTCAATACTTAAAGAAAAATATTTTCCTCTGGTTGGAACAGACAATAGTTGTAAACTCATAACTAATATGGCGAATTCATTTTATGATAATAAAACTAACCTAACGTAATATATTGTCAACGCAAAAGTGACTATTATTTTAAGAAGTTAATTAATCAAATATACCATAAAATAAAACTTATAAATGTGTACCTGTAACTGTTATTTTATATGAATAACCCTAACGATAATGTATCTGAACACTTCCAAAAATATGAAATTGACGCTTTAGATTTAAAGATAATAGGCTTACTTCAAAAAGACGGAAGAATTGCGTATAGTATTATTGCTAAAGAGATAGGAGTACCAGAAACTACTGTTAGATACCGAGTTAAAAAGTTAATAGATGAAAATATTATTTTTATTAGCGCTTTTATTAATGCAGAAAAAATTGAGTATAAACACATAGCTTACATAGAGTTGGAAGTAGAACCATCTTTTTATGATAAGTTTTTACATGACCTTGTTCAATCACAGAACATTAGTTACGTTGCGTCAGTAACAGGTAAATTCAATATAATGCTCGAATATATTTATCAAAGCAATGATGACTTATTAGATTTTATCAATTGGATAAAAGGTAAAAATGATGTTAGGCAGCTAGACTCAAGGATTATTTTAAAAATTCATAAAGCACAGTACCCTATTAAGGTTAAGTAGTACACCATTTTTATATATGCTACTTTTTCAAATCATTAATTAGTATCTGCTCATTGCTCATACTTTTTCGGGAATTTTTCGTTATCATGTCTTTCTCGATGGTTGTTTCTAAGTATCGTTGAAGTTGTAAAAATTTAAGATGATAGCGGTCGGAGAAAGCGGAATGAGAAATATTGATAGTTTCTATTAGTCTGCCAGGTTGATCGCCAATAACAATTAGTTTTTGTCCTAAAAGGATTGCTTCTTCAACGTTATGAGTGACAAGAACCATTGTTGTTGAAGTTTCTCTCCAGATTGATAAGAGAAAGTCTTGTAAACGTCTGCGTAATTGAACATCTAACGCAGAAAAAGGTTCATCAAGTAATAAAATATCTGGTTGGACAGTAATAGAACGAGCGATTGCTACTCGTTGCCTCATTCCACCAGAAAGTTGATGAGGGTAAAGCTTTTTGGCATGAGATAAACCTACTTGTTCGATAATCTCTTTCACTTTGCAAGCATAATGAATACGCTTTTCATCACGAATTCTAAAACCAAAACTAATATTTTGTTCTACATTTAACCAAGGATATAGATTATGTTCTTGAAAGATCATACCAATTTTTGGATTAATCCCTTTCAAAGGTTGTCCATCAAATAAAATATTTCCTGAACTTGGATTAAGAAAACCTCCTAGTAATTTAAGAAGAGTAGATTTACCTCCACCTGACTGACCTAAAATGGTTATAAAATCACCTTGATAAACATCTAAGCTGATATTAGCAAGAATAACAGATTCACTTTTTGGTTTTATTTTAAAACTTTTGTACAAATCTTTGCAAGATAGAATAATATGCTCATTGGCAACCATCAATCTAAACCTTCCACCAGAAAAACTTCTTTTGCATTAAAAGTAACAATCTATCTACAGCAAACCCAGTAATGCCGATGATACAAATTCCTAATAGAATAAGATTACTATTGAAAAGATTTCTACCTGTCATAACTACTGCTCCCAGACCATCGCGTAATCCTGTCATTTCTGCTGCCAAAACAGCCATCCAAGCGGCGATAAAATTTAGACGTAATAGTGTGAAGATACCTGGTATAACTGAAGGAATAATTACTTGTTTCCAACAATTAAAGTCATTTCCTCCTAAGTTTTTGGCAGTAATTAGAAGATTTTTAGGAATGCGCTCAATTTCTGCTACTGTTGCAATAGTTAATGTAAAAAATACTCCCATAAAAACAATAAATATCGCTGTTAAATTACTAACCCCAAAAATAACTAGAGCTAAAGGAACCCAAGCAATAGGAGCAATGGGAGCAATTAGCCCCAAAATGGGTAGAATAAATAACTCTGACCATTTAGATAAACTGATAATTAGTCCACAGGTAATAGATCCAACAAAAGCGATTGCCATTCCTGAAAAAACTCGAAGCAATGTAACTGCTATTGATTGATAAATAGAAGCTGATTGAGATCCTATACCTATTTTAAAATTATTATCTAGTAGTACAGGTAAGAATTTGGAAGGAGGAGGAAGAACTTGAGTTATAGGCATTTGAGGATTAGAACCAATCCATTCCCAAGCTCCAATTAGTAATAGATAAGCAATTAAACCACATATAAAAGACAGTAATGGCTGTCTCCAATCTTGAAGTTTTTCAGAAAACATTTTTATTTTTGCTCTAACTTTTGAATAATTGAGGTAGCGAAGATTTTACTAGCTGGTATATTCGTGTTGATATATCTAAGCTTAACCATTTCATCAACAACGCTTTGGACTCTCCTTGTGTCTGGCGTAAAAGTAATTGGTGCAGTTTGAGATTTGAACGCTGTTAACAAAACAGTCTTTTTAACTTGGTAGTAGTTACCCTTCTCTAGTAAAGAAGCAGCCTCTTCAGGTCTATTATTAATAATTTCAGCCCCGCATTGAAGTCCTTTAAGATAAGCTTCAACAACTACTGGCTTTTCTTTCAAAGTTTTTTCAAGAACGCTTACAACTGTATTAGGGGTAGTTGAAGACCAAACTTCAGCGTTATCTGTTACTGCTGTAGCCTCACCGTTAGCTATAAATTGAGTAGTATAGGGCTTAATGTGACTAAGAATATCGACTTTATTCAGTCGGAAGGCATCAACCATTGCTAATAAGTCATCAAAGTAAACCATCTCAAAATTTTCTGGAGATAATTCTTGCTTTTTGAAAGCATCTATCAAGATTAATTCTAAAGTATCTCCTCGTAGGGTAGCTATCTTTAGCTTATTGTCAGGGTTTTTTTCAATGAAATCTTTCAGTTCTTTTAGCGATTTGATGTTGTACTTGCTCCTAGCAATAACTTGCATGACTCCCCAACCGCCTGCTGCTGAGATAGTTTTGATCGGTACTCCACTACTTGCAGCAAAAAAAGGTAAGGTGAAAGGATTAGTACTGAAATCAATAGCGCTACCTGCTAAAGCTGCATTGTTATCTCCTGGATTAGTAAAAAAAACTGTTTCTACTGCTAGTCCATTTTTTTCAAAGCAACCTGATTCAACTCCAACAAATAAGGGAGCCATATCAAGGGCAATTAAGTGACCCGCTTTAACTGAAATTAATTGTTTTTGGTTTAATTGCTTTGATGAAGAACAAGATGACAATAAGTATCCTAATAAAGAAATAACGAAAATTTGTTTAAGTATCATCTTCAAGCCTCTTTGATGAATAATGAAATTTTAGAGAAGCTAGCCTTCAACTGATGCTGGCATTAATCTCTGGGTAGGTAGAATTATTCATCTGGTTAGCAGTGTAGCCGGGAAAAATAGATGACTCATCTACTTCTGCATAGGAATTGCTACTATAACTTGGTTCATTCTCGTTATTATTAATCTCAAGTTTGAACAAATCCCCACGCCCATAAGAACCATTAAGGTTGTGGACTGACATTCCCCATAAGTTCTGCTTAAAGTCTGCTTCTGCGTACAAAATAGTGTCTTCGTTATAAACTGGGCCAACAACGTATTGACCATTAGGATTAATTATGCCGCTACCACCATAAGACTGGTCGAAGCAGGTATTGCTATAAAAGTTGCTCGGTCTTTCACTCTCAGGAATATAGGTAGAAGCTAAAGCACACCAAATTTTTCCAAAAATAGCTAATGCTTTAGTTGTAGTTGAAATTTCATTTTTTAAATCGTAGCCACTAGAAACTTCATTATATCCAGGCCATAAGGAGCAGTTCAATTGAGTACCAGAAGTAATAAGATGATAAAGATAGGGAAGCTGAATATGTTCGCCACAAATTATGCCACTGATATTACCAATTTCGGTACTATGAACTCCAATATTTTTACCACCATTTCCTCTGGTATGAAAAAGTTGTTCATGAATAGTAATATTAACTTTACGATGAACACCTATTATTCCTTCTGTTGGTCCAATAAATAGAATAGAGTTATACATACGACCGGGATATTTAGCATCTTTTTCATTAATTCCCATGACAATGTAAGTCTTTGTTTGTCTTGCAACTTCACATAGTCGGTTAGTCGCTACTCCAGGAACTAAAACTGATTCTAAGTATAATTTTCCCCAAATCTCTGCAAATTGTTGTTGCCTTTTAAAATCAAGCGACCAGTAGGGAAAGCCTGGTAAAAAAGTTTCGGGAAATACTACTAACTCAGCACCAGACGAAGCCGCTTCTTTAATCTTTTGAACAGCCTTCTCTAAGGTTGCTGCTTTACTTACATAATGAGGAGCATCCATATAAATGGGCGCAGTTTGAACTACGGATATTCCTACTTTACGGTCGAACTCTAGCATTTTTTTGAGGATTGATAACTTTACTTGCCTATTGCAAGATTAAAGCTCTTAACTTACAAAGTTTGTATATATTCATACGGAATTATTAAATAAATTGAGATTATAGTTGCAGTATCAGCAATCTTAGACTGTTTTATTGTTCGATTAACAATCCATAATTAAGGTCAAAATTTACTCTTTCGACAGCTAGAAATATACTTATATCGTTAGTTTAGCTACTTAATGTTGAATACACATAGCAAAGCAACACCGATGACTGCAAAGATAATTAATAAAAACTCTTCATCTCAAGCAAATTTTTCAGGTCCAGAAATTACAGTTCGAGGACTGACTAAACGATTTGGAAATGAACTGCTTTATAACCAATTTGATCTTGATATTTTAGGTGGAGCTATTACTTGTATCTTTGGTCCTAATGGCTGTGGTAAGTCTACGCTACTAAATGCGATCGCTGGTTTAGCTCCTTTTGATTCTGGTCAAGTTTTATTTGGTCAAAAAACCTTAAAAGAAACCAGAATTGGATATGTGTTTCAAAATTACCGCGATGCTCTCTTTCCTTGGTTGCGTGCTATTGACAATATTAAATATCCCTTGAAAGTTGCAGGCTTCTCTAAACTACAACAAAAACTGAGAGTAGAAGAATTAATAGCATTATTCAAGACAAAAATTGATCTTAAACGTTACCCCTACGAATTATCAGGAGGACAACAGCAGTTGATTTCTATTATGAGAGCTTTAGCTACTCGACCAGAAGTTTTATTCCTTGATGAGCCATTTTCAGCACTTGATTATGAAGCGACTTTATCAATTCGGGACAAGTTACAAGAAGTTTTCAAATTATCTTGTTTTACGACAGTAATGATTTCCCATGATTTAGAAGAAACAGTTTATATGGCTGACAAAATTTTAATGCTGACAAAGCGCCCGACTCGTGTAACAGAAATTATTGAGTTTTGTGCTGAAAGACCTCGTACTGCTGCTACTTTGTCAGACGAACAGTTTATTAATATTAAGTCTCGTTGCTTGGATGTTTTTAAGAGAGAGGCTTATAGATGAGTAAAACTATATCTACATCAACCTTGAATTTAAAGCTAATTTCTTTACTAGCCGGTAATATTGGAACGTTGATTGTCCTATTACTTTGGTGGGGAATAGCTCAGATGCAGCTAATTAACCCACTCTTGCTACCTACTCCTCAACAAACGCTTGTTACCTTATGGGCAAGCATATGGCAAGATTTACCCCAGGATTTCTTTCTAACGTTATATCGTAGCCTCTATGCTTTCGCAATTGCTGCTATTGCAGGCGTTCCTATCGGAATTATTTTAGGATCTAATGAGCGAATTTATCATTCCTGTGAATTTTTAATTGATTTTTTTCGCTCGACTCCAGCCACAGCAATGTTTCCACTTTTCTTAGTTATCTTTGGTATTGACGACTTTTCTAAGATTGCCGTTGCTGCCTTTGCTGCTTGGTTAATCGTCCTTTTTAATGTTGCTTACGGGGTGATGAGCGCTCGTAAAACTCGAATTTTAGCTGCCAGAATTGCAGGCGCTCCCGGCTGGAGAATTTTTTTTGATGTAGTGTTCTTTGAGACTTTACCCCAAACTTTTATCGGATTGAGAACAGCTATTTCTTTGACTTTAGTGGTCATTATTGTTGCGGAGATGTTTATCGGCTCTACTAATGGAATGGGACAGCGTATTATCGATGCTCAACAAACTTTCGATCTTAAACAAATGTACGCCTCAATTATTGCTACAGGCATCATGGGGTATAGCTTAAATCAATTTTTTTTGATTATAGAAAACAAGTTTGTGCATTGGAGAGGAAAGTAGGGATGCCCAATTTCTCATCTAGCTAACGAAAAAAAAGGATATTAATATGAGCGAACATTCTTATCTTAACCGCCGCAAATTAATTAAATATGGAGGGCTTGCCTCTGCTACTGGGGTTTTGGGTGCTTGTAGTAATTTTCAGCTTTCCTCGAAATTACAGCGTAATTCTAGCGGAAATAAGGTTGAAAAAGTTGTTGCTTCTTGGTTACCAATTATGCAAGCTACTGCTTATTACGTTGCATTAGAGGAGAAACTATTTGAGAAAGCAGGGTTAGAAATTGAATCAGCTAAATTTGAAAACCCCAATCAAATTGTTGAAGTCTATGTCAAACGCGCTAACAGCATTTTGGATAGTTTAGAAGCGACCGATAGTAGCGAAGGACCTGTTTTAGACGAGGATTTTTTATCGGGGTTGATGCGCCAGTCGATGTCGATCGATTTATCAGACTTGATGGAGGAATTTGCTTTTGATGAAGTTGAATCAAGTCCCGTTATTTTTGGTTCGCAAGTAGCGCTAATCGACCGCAAAGAAGCGAGGGCGATCGCTCGTCAAGAACGAGCGAGGATGAGGAAAGCCTTGAAGGAGTTGGCAGAAAAAGAAAATATCCCGTTGTGGCAGCAGGCGATCGCTAGTTGGATTGAGCAGCATCAAGGGGAGAAGGTTTCTCTGTTGCAACTACAGCAAGTGCTGGGTATGCCCCTAGTTGAGGTATGGCTAGGGCTGCTGCATTCCCCTACCCCTTCTTATCAGTGGGATGGCACGGGGGAGTTTTATCAGGAAGTGGGAAATGTATGGATTTACAAGTCGTAGAGAACGCTGCAATTAAGACTGTATTATCTAACGCTCACCTATCAATCAGACGAGTTAAACAGCAAGGGCAAAGTAATTAGCCTAGTACAAGCATTCCCAGTTTAAAATCTATTTATTATTAATGCTGGTATTATCCAGTCTTCCAATAGGACTTGTTTTCTTCATACTACTGTTCAAAGTCCACTTGCGTATAGGCGTTTCAGGTGGTAACCCGATATAGTTATCTGCATGGCTAGACCCATTTAAACGTGCTTCATTGCTCACATAGGTATTTAAGCCAGTAGGGGACTGATCGTGGATACCGTATAGATTGTTATCTACAATTAAGTTCTTTTCTATCAAGGCATTTTTTGTATTCCTTAGCCATATACCTTTGCCTTTGTTATTTATGGTTTTACAGTCAATAATTCTAGGGTTATTTTGGTCGAGCAGCAAAAATCCTGCTCCTTTCTGCGGATTGCCAGCTAGTAGCCCACTATCTACTGGTGGCGCTGGCGACTGCACAAATAACGGAACCCGATCTACTGTGTTGCTGTCAGCAATACAGTTAATAAAGGAGTTATCCTCTCCGCCAATAAAACCACCCTTCGGAGATGGAAGGGTAGTCGAAGCGAGGAAACCAGCAGCTAGTCCGTTGTTATCTTCAGTACCACTTGCGTTTCTGTTGCCAATTGCTACGCAATCTTTCAATACTATTTGACTAGCTGAATTAAGGAAGAAACCTGCGGCTGGGGCATTAACACCTACGCTATAGTTACCAATTGCACGGCAATTTTCAATCAACCCTCGATATACCGCTCTACCGATGCGATATCCTGTTGCCGAAAAGTCTCTAACATCATCGTTAGCGGCATTTGGATTAGCATTATAGTTGCCATCCGCTTCGCAGTCGATCATTTCTAAATTGTTTGTAGTTGAAATATTAAAACCGCAAGCTCTATTTCCAGTCAACGTATAATTTCTATTAGCTCGACACCGGACAAATTTATAGTTTTCTCCCCAAGCAAAGAAACCCGCAGGTTCACCACCAGAAGTATTATCATGCGCTTCACAGTCTTCTATAAGAACGTTGCGGCAAATAACAAAGTCAATCCCTACAACATTAAACTGTACGCCGCTTGGTTTCGAGCTAGTGTTCACCGTGTTGTTGAATACGCAACCTTTGACTTGTAAGTTGTCACAGAATAAAGCTAGCGCCCCTAGAGTAACGACGAAATCTAATTGACTAGAATTATTCGTGCAGATACAGTTAACTATTCGGATATTCGACGAGAAATTAATTTTATTGTTTTTGTCCTTCGTTCCCATTACAAAGATTCCGCCGTTACGACACAAAAAACTCGTATCAATGACCCCGTTATTACCACAGTTCCTTACAATTAAATTGAGTAAATCGGTATGGTGGCAGTCCTTGGCAACAATTCCTACTCCCTGAATATTTAGCACGCTGCCGTTTTTGATAATGATTCCTTTTTGTCCTTCTACCCAAACGCCCGCATTTCCAGAGATCGTTTCACCACGGCAAACTCTTTTACTTGAGTCAAGTTCAGAGATTGGAACGGGTTTATTACTTTGCTGCAACGTCCAACCCCCAAAATCAAAAGTTACATTGTCACTAGCGATGGTAATTGCTTTAGCGTTAGGGTTTGGAGCATTCCAGTTTATATTTTCTGCTAGGATGTACTGGCCTGGTTTTATAATTACGAAAGGAACAGAACCGTTGATGTCTTTTGCAGTAATAAATATAATAGATGACAATGAGTTAGCAGCATTAGCTTTACTCACTAATGCTAATCCACTACTAAACAACATTAAGAAATTACGTCTATTAAAAGATAACTGTCTGTTTTTGTTGCTTATACTTCTTTTTTTCATAGTTATAAAACCTATACTTCTCTGAAAATGTTTCTATTTAGTTTATTTCTGCCAAGTTTTCTAAATGCTCTTCAATCGCTTTAATAATTTATTAATAGATATATATTTTAATAAATTAGGAAACATTATGTTAAAGTATTTTTGTAATTTTCTCTAAAATGTTAATTTGTTTCTTACTTCTATTATTCTGCAACTACACGTTTACTACTTTTGGAAAATAAAACTACCATTTTGGTATTTTTTAGGCTACTGTAATAAGAAATAGTTATTAAACTAATTATTAGCTATATCATTTCAGCAATTACTTATCCTATCGAAATAACATTCAAATCAAGCTTTAGATATTCTCGTAGTTGTTGTTTAGTTTATCAAAATAATATTAAATGGAAGACTAACTTGCCAGAAATATAGCACCAACGCCAAGAATAATAAAACTACCAGAGCGCAAACATTGAGCGGATTAGTTAAATTGTCGCTTTACTTTAGTACAGCCTATATCTTCATCAATTAACTAGAGGTTAGCGGTTTGTAAGTATCTACTAAACGATTGCGGAGCATATCTACTTTAGGAATCATTTGCTTTTGTCGTGACCTAGCCAAATTTGCATACAGGGGTATAACTGCACCATGACGCGTAACAGGTGGAGCTACAACATTCACATCCCAATGCGAAAATCCTTCAGGTGGGATAATAAAAGAACCACCAGGATAGGGGCAATCTGTGCGATTAGCACAAACTAGATAAACACGATTATCTGCTGCTTTAGGAACTGCTAGTAACTCCCGCTCGAAAGAATGTTGCCAAGCACAAGACCAAACAATGATATCCGCTCCGTTGAGAGCTAACACTCTAGTACATTCTGGGAAGTGACCATCGTAGCCTAAAATTATGCCTACCCGACCAAAAGGTGTTTCAAATACAGGAAATTGATCTCCAAATCTTGCCCAACCCCTAATCTCTGGTTCTAAATGAACTTGATAATAACGACCTATAATTTCCCCTTCAGTTCCTACCAATACTGCGCTAGGCATTAGGTTACCTGCTACTCGTTCGATAATAGGAAGAACCAACATACAGCCATAATTTCTAGCAATTTCAGTAGCTATCTGTAAATGCTGGTGAGCTTGCTGAGATGCTATTTTAGCGTCTTCAGCGTTAGGCAACCAAGTAGAAACATTAAAAAACTGAGGTAGTACAATTAACTTTACTCCTAACTTGGCAGTATGAGAAATTGTTTCAAAGACTTCTTCAATGCTCCTTTGTTCTTGAAGAACATGGGATTGAACCGCCGCAACTTTCAGGCTTACTTGTTCTGGTATTAACGGTTGCTGGAGTAAGGGGGCTAACGGAGTATCACCAAACTGTGTTTTCAGGACTTGATAGGTCTCAGGACGGCGATCTCTAAACTTGTTATATGCTTTGCACTCGTCAAGGTCAATATTACTTGTGACTACACCATGAGTATCATAAGGAATTTTTGCCACGACATGACCTGTTGGAGCAACAATCGCACTACCTCCAGGATAGTAAATACTGCGCTCTACACCCGTCTTAGTTGCTGCTATCAGCCACACACCATTCTCGTAAGCACGTGCAGATGTCCATAACTCAGCTTGATCCATCGTGAAAAAATTTGCCATGTCAACAATGACTTCAGCACCTTGGAGGGCGAGACACCGAGCAATTTCAGGAATTCGACCATCAAAGCAAATTAGTAGCCCCACTCGTCCTAATTCAGTATCAACAACAGGACATCCTTTTGTACCTACCTCAAACCAGTTTTGATCGTGAGTTGCAAGAAACTGTTTTTGATAATGTAAAACAATTTCTCCTTGGCAGTTAACCAAAATGCCACTGTTATAAATCTTATTCGTATCGGCATCTCGTTCAGTGAAGCCACTAGCAATATGTATTTTATACTGACGGCACAAATCAGCTACTGCATTAACATAAGTACCAGTTAAAGTTTCTGCTAGTTCTGCACAATGTTGGGTTGAGTCAAATAGATACCCGGTATTCATACATTCTGGAAACACGACTAATTCGGCTCCTTGCTGCACAGCTTCTTGGGTGTAGTACTGAAGTAGCTCAATATTATGCTCAAGGTCACCTAGCACAGCTAAAGTTTGTACTACCGCAGCATTAAAATTTCGTTTAGTCATCATTTTTTAAGCCATTTTACTTTTATCTAAGATTAAGGCACGAATATCTATTACTTTTTTTAGCACGCCCTCTTTCTCAAAAATATTGACAAACTTTTGGTAGGAATTAATATCAGTTGCATCTAAATCTGTAAATCCCCGTAGTAGTGGCTGCTCTACATACTGAACTTGGCCAGATTTAAGAGCAGTATATTTAGTCAATATAGTTCGATACTTGTCAAAGTTATTATTAGCTAACTTAGTTGCTTCATCTAGTATTTGAACTACTTTTTTAGCAATTTCAGGTCGTTCTTCAATAAATTTAGTTGTTAAAACTGCTGCTCCTGAATAAAAAGGATCGCTAATATACATTGAAACCGGATTTGTCATAGCACGTTTGGCTTGCTTAGTAGCAATAGCAATTGATCCTACAGGCTCTAGGGATAAAGTAGCATCTACAGCACCAGAAACAATAGAAGAAAGATGTAAACCCACTGCCATCTGTTCAATTCTGACATCACGGTCGGGTTCAAGCCCATTCTGACGCAAAATATATTGTGTAATGGTTCGCCACTGAATACCTGGGAGGGTGCCGATTCTTTTACCCTTTAAATCCTTAAAAGAGGTAATGGAGGAATCAAATTTGACAAGCAAAGCATCATTAATAAACTTACTTTCAATCCCACCCCCCTGCAATCCAAAAACCTTAAATGTTCCTGGAGCTTTAGCTTCAGCTAAAACTGTAATTCCTGCGGCTGCTCCTGGCGCGCCAAAGTCTGCCCTCCTTGATACCAAAGAATCAATAATTTGATTGGGGTTTTCAAATTTAGCTGATTCAATTTCTAACCCTGCTTTCTCAAATAGTTTCTCCTCTAA
>Ga0181464_1000972_pt1 | contig 13822 bp, 15 predicted proteins | sample InSIn2gowninarea_FD_119074 | JGI IMG/M metagenome (GOLD analysis project Ga0181464, IMG submission 119074) | Clean room microbial communities from NASA Spacecraft Assembly Facility at Jet Propulsion Laboratory, Pasadena, California, USA -... ...
AACCTTATGCCCTAGAGAGCCATCCTCTTTCCTGATGATGAGAACATCTAAAAATGGGATGCTCATGTTTTCTTCAAGCTCCATAGTAAATTTTATTTCTGAAGAGATGGAATTTAGGTGAATAAAAAACTTGTCAAGCTCTATTTTACCATGTGTCCATTTTATATTGGTATCATTGACAAATCACTTCCACCATGCTGGCTTCAAAGGGTAAGATTCCAGGGCCTTCTTTTCAAAGTATTCCATGTATAGGTTGGCCACGATTGGCGAAAGGGGTGATCCCATTGCCACTTCTATAGTGTAGGATTTTTTTACGGAGTTTCTACTTCACCTATTTTAGTTCAACATTGCAATGCTAAGTGTCAACATTATTATGGAGTTGGTCACATGGAAAATTATTATTTTGGTATCCATCCTTGTCTTCATTGTGGAAGAAAAATCATCATTCAAATAAATGTCAAAAGACATGACTACAAAATAAATAACTCATTATGGTTGTGTTGTCGTTCTGTATTTTTGAGTTTGAGGGAGTAAACACATAGGACAACATCAAAACCACTTTGGAAGCTGGGATCTAGACCGGCCAGCTTCAGAGAGTGATCTCTCTGCAAAATTTAGCTTTGTTTTAGTGTAAATTTTAGGCTAGTTATGGTTGTACTTCTTGTTTTTATTTGATTGGTTTGATTGATTTAAGTGTTATAATTCCATTGGGCCATGGAGTTTATTGATTAAACTGGATTTTGCATCAATTTTTAGAGGAGTTCTCACAGGGAAAGCTAGGTTGCAATATTTGGATCCTTTTAGAAATTAAATGGATGGTGAAATAGCAGAAGTGTAAGGTTAAGTAGAAATCAAAGAGAAATTAAGAATTCCTTGATTTAAATTCAGTGGAAAACATTAAAAATTACCAACAACCAAAATAGGGTGCTCTAAGTAACAAATCATATTTATCACAGTTTCTATTGAGTAATTCAGATCTTTAGAATAACAGAGAAAGAAAAACAATGTTTAAACAGATAAACAAAAGAGACACATCACCATTTGGTACACCACATGAATCCCGTGAAAGGTCATTTTATTATCGATGCTCTAGTACTTTGAATAATACAATATGCAGAAGAAATTACAAATGGAAATCAACCCTTAATACTTCAAACAGTGAAGTATTTATACTGATAATTACAAAAATCATTTACAAAATCGTTGTCAAACCAAGAGTGTATTATTAGCTTAATTACAAACAATATGATTCATTCCTAGTAGAAAAATAGGCCACGTAAACATCTAAAAGGAAAGGTGGCTCTCTTTTGATGGATTTGGTTGCTGAGTCATTCTGAAGCTATGTTGCATTGATGTGCTTACCATTGTGTTGGTTGTTGTGTTGGCAACTGTCTTATTGCTCCTGAATTACCCTTCAATCTAGTAAATTGACCAGTTCTTCCCATCTCTTTTCATTTGGTATGGTCAATTTTGTTACCCTCCGTAAATTTCATCTACCTCTATGCATTTGGAAAAATTTGATTTCATGGTAAAAATATGTTTTACCTCATTCTGTATGTAGAAATCTTTGACATGGTTTCTAAAAACACCCTTTCTGGATCAATGCTTCAACTCTTTTAGTGAACCTGTTTACTTGCAGCTCCAAGGTTTCACATCTTTCTTCCAACTAATCAAATAAGGTTCCTCTTTGTCAAGACTTTCTTGACGTCCAAAATAGTAGCAGTTCTTTCACTGATTTCTACTTCTTCAAGTTCATATTTGGACTTAGAATTTAGGAACCTGTAATGTTGGAGGCTTCTGTGGGCATCTCTCCAAGCTTCTCCCTTCCCTGCACAATGGTTTTTGTAGCCTTTTCTATCAGCTTCTTCTTCTCAAAGATTATTTGGATAGAAAGCCAAAACTCATTCATAAAATCTAGTATATTCATCCAAATGGTTTCCTTGGCTTGGGCCAAGGTCTGACCAATTGAAGTGTCCCTTTCTACCTTTTGCAACTTCTCCAACAGTCTCTATCATTTCTACATTTCAATAACTTAAGAATCTTCAGCTTTGGCCTTTTGTACTTTTAAAGCTTTGAGTTGATCTTGCAAAGTCTTAATCTCTTTTGACTGAAGTGACATGTTCTCCAGTGTCTTAGTCCCCTATTCAACACTTGAAGTTGTTAGGACTCCAAATTGACCACTTTTGACCTTGTATTTTTGCTATAATATTACCCTCTTCAGCCCATAAGTTGAAAGCCTTGATTATATAATGACCTAATCATTCTAAGGTATAAAGGAACTCTCCTCATTACTATATGTTTAATCATTCATTACATATTCATGTTATCTTTATAATTAATCTTTGGAGAAGTTGATTAAGTTGCTAAGTAACCGTTGAACTGTCTAAAGTTTGCAGAAATTATATTTCGTAGTTGCTGCAACACCAGAAACAACAACTATCTAAAGCAGGGAAAACGTTATTTTGCAACAGCTGGAACACCAGAAATGGCAAGCGGAAACAGCAACTACCTGAAGACCGGCAGAGCTCCATGCTGACACAGCACGATCAGCAACTGTCCAAAAAGGGTAAAACACAGTTACAGTTGCTGAAACACCAGGAACAACAGGAGTTTACTAAATTAGCAACAATGGTGAAGTGGCAAAGGATAGTACGAGGATTCCAAGAAGATGGTTGAGGTTCTTTTACCAGCTGTGTAACAGTAAGAGACCCAAGAAAGAATACACCGTCACACTGTTGTAACGGCATCCTGTAACAAGGATGGATTTCTTATTTTTGAAAAAAAGGTTAAACTGAATGAACTATGATGGTCTATTGTAATAGATGTCTCCTCTATAAAGAAGAGACATCTACATTAGAAGGGGAGACAAGTTGTAACAAGGAATTTTGTAAAACAAGTTTGAATCTTCATTGTAACTGGACATTTTGGCAGATGAATAAAGAATTGTTCTGAGCATTTGATTTAGCATCTGCGTTCTGGGGAATCTTGTGAGAGGGATAGGTCCCACCTTCTTCACAAGATTCACCCATTTACTTTCTGTTAGCGTGTGAGTGTGTTTGAAATTCTGTAGCATTACCTCTGATAATTTCCTTTTGCTGATACTCTGTTTTGTTAATTGCTTGATATTGTAAAAGAGTACTCACCGGTGATTAGGAATTGTAGTGTGTATTGGCAAATTGGTTACAGGGGCAGGTGCTGAACATCCTTACCCTGAGGATAGGGTCCTGATCCTCTGCTAACAGAGCATCCATTATGTTCTTTTTGCAGATTTGTATCCTTAGTTAACTGCCTTCAGTTCATTTCTGCAATATATTTTAAACTGCTACAACATAAAGTAAGGAGTTTGAAAGAAAGTAGGATTGTGTATACTACAGCTTTTAATGCTTTTAAAGTTGAGTACATACAGTACGAGGTCATCTTTGAAATAAAAGGACTTTCTCGGGTTGAAAAATTAATGTGGTACTCGACTGTTTAATCAATAAACAATTCGAGTAGCCAACATTTTGGCGCCGTTGCCGGGGAAGGCGACTAGAGATTTTAAAAAGCATTAATGATTTTCTTTTAAAAATAACAGGTGCATGAGAGGACGCAGGAAACCTAATTTCACAGGCGGCAAAGGCAGAGGAGGAAGAAAGACCTTCATTGACGAAATTATTTCAAAGGCCGAGACATCACAGAGGACGAGTTCCTGGAGACCTCAGATCCAGTATTCCTCACAAACAGATCGACAGACGGAGGAAGTACTAAGACCTGAAAGGAAGCTGTAAGCACCAGAGCACATTGAGGAACCGGTAGAAGAGCCTAAAGAGACAGAAGATACTGAAGATAGAGCAAGCGATTCAGGAAAAAGACCAATGGAGGATAACAGAGCGGAAGGAAGGGGCGAAAACTCACTCTCCACCCTAGAGTTCCCCATTGGGGAGCTTCCGAGAGGGGCAACCCCTATGAAGAACATTCCACTTTCAACATTACCCAACTTTCATGGGTTATCCTCTGAGGACCCGGATGAATTCCTCTTTGAATTTGATATACTATGTAGGAGTTATGATTATGTGAGCCCTAACCAGAAATTAAAACTGTTTCCAGCAACACTGAAAGGGAATGCGTTAAGGTGGTTTATGAGCTTAGGAGCTCAGGCAATCACTACCTAGGATCAGATGAAAGAAAGTTTTCTGGCCAAATATCAGGATTACTGCCGAACAAGAGAGAGGAAGAAAGAGTTGTTTAAAATGGTTCAGAAGGAGGACGAGAATCTGGAGGACTTTGTAGAAAGACTGCAGTATAATTTGCAGCGGTCTGACCACCCTACTATGAGTAAAGACATTCTGAAGACAATACTGTTGAAAGGGGTACGAGATGACTGCTTGGACATGTTGAATATGCTTGGAAAAGGAGACATTTCCAAGGAACCATTTGATGAAATTATCAACCTCTGTATGAGATGTTCAAGGGGAGCAGCAAGCAGACCGAAAAGCAGGGACAGCGTATATTCAAGAGTCCAGAAGTCAACAAGTGGAGGAGCAACACGGGGAAATAGGTAATTTGTTAGAAGAATTTAAAACTGAAATGTTAAGCTCTTTTGCTTCACAAATTGATGCTCTACAGGTAAAAAAGAAACAGGCAGAAGCAGAAGCTGCCCTAGCTATTTTCTGTTCTAATTGCAGAGAAAAACATCCACTCAGAGAATGCCCACTAGACAAAATACCAGTTTGCACAATCTGTGAAAAGGACCATGAAACTTAGCAATGTCTGTCTCTACCGGGAATAAAAGCAGCACTGCAGACAACCGAAGAAGAAGCTGAAGCAGTGTACCTAATGACACAGAGGAGACAATGGCAACCAAGACAAGGTATGAATCCTAATATAGCATTTAATCATTGGAATAATCATTCCCCTTTTCAAACAAATTACCCACCCATGAACCAAATACAATACCCACCCTACAACTCAATGCACTACCCACCCATCCAGCAACCAGGACCTCCTTTTGCTGATCCTACTATATGGAATCCTTGGGCTACACAACAATCTTATTTCAATCAATGGAATCCAAATTGGTCAGCCCAGCAGGTTCCATTTTCTCAACACCAACAATCCCTTTCCTTGCCATCCAATGCTCCGTCAAACAATCAAACAATAAGACCCCAGTTGCCTATGCAACCTAACCCTAACCCTAATAACAATAAAGCTCTGCAAGTAGTTAATATTCAAGAACAATCTGCCTCTCATATGCAATGTAATGATATCCATCTGCGTTCTGGGAGAATTGTTGAACCTATCATTGATGACATTACTAATTCTGATAAAGAAGAAATTGCAAAAGAAATGTCATCCAACAGCAATGCGGAAACAGCAGAGTTACCCGCTAATAAGGTTGTTCAAACAGCAGAACCACCTTTTCTTGAACGTCTGACTCTTACCAAAACACTTGAGCCACCTATTTTTAACCTTTTAGGAGAACTGCAGAATTTATATGTCAAAATTCCATTATTGCAAGCACTAAGAGATGTTCCTATTTATGCTAGGACTATTAGGGATATCTGTATAAAAAAACCTGGAAGGAAAGCTAAGGACCCCCTCACAGTACATGTGATGGGAGAACTGACTGCTTTAATGACAGAAAAAGATCCTCCTGTGAAATATGGTGACCCTGGTCACCCTACAACAACAGTTCATGTCGGAAAAACTTTTGTTTCTAAAGTTCTAGTAGATTTGGGTGCTGCAATAAACATTATGACACTTGAAACAGCACAATTGCTGCAGTTAAAAAACTTTATTAGGGAAACTCCAACCATTCTAGAGCTGGCTGATCGCTCTACAATTAAACCTGAAGGAGTCATTGAAGACCTGATAATTTCTGTAGAATCCTGGAATTACCCAGCTGATTTTGTGGTGTTACAAACTAAAACAAAGTTGGGGGGTCATCCACTAATTCTAGGAAGACCTTGGCTAGCTACAGCAGATGCTTTCATCAGCTGTAGATCAGGATCAATGACCATCTCCAATGGGCAGGAAACCAAACAGCTCACCCTTTATCCTCATGCTACACCGATGATTAATAATGACAACTCTGTATGGGTAGATTATGAGTATGAAGAAACCCAACCTATCTTGACTATTGGACAAGCTTTAACTTTCAAAGATTCTACCGAAGATGAATTAATCAGTAGTTTCATTTCTGAACCTTCTTCGGTCAGCCTAGAAATGCATAGTCACTTCACTGCAATCTTGGAATCTAAATCTCAGCAGAACCTGAAAACTGAAAATCTCTCTTAGACATTAGAAGGTAGCTCCTCCAAAAGTACAGCAATAGAAATTGACCCTGGAAAAACATTAAATATAAATCCTAACTTAACAGATAATGAAAAACAGCAGTTAATAAAGTTACTCCGGGAAAATAAAGAAGCATTTGCATGGGATTATACAGACATGAAAGGGGTCTCTTCTGAACTATGCACCCACCGCATTTATATTAAGGAAGGATCCCACCCAGTCTGTCAACCCCAGCGGTGAATGAATCCTAATTTAAGAGAAATTGTGAAGGAAGAACTTCAAAAACTGTTGAATGCAGGATTTATATATATTATATCTAATAGTGAGTGGGTTTCTCCACTTGTAATTGTACCCAAGAAAAATGGGAAATGGAGAGTATGTGTAGACTATAGGGCTCTAAACAAAGCCACTCAGAAAGACCATTTCCCTTTACCATTCATTGATCAGGTATTGGATAATTTGGCAGGTAAGAAATTCTTTTCATTTTTGGATGGATTTAGCGGATATAATCAGATTAAGATTGTACCCCAAGACCAGGACAAAACCACTTTCACTAGCCCATGGGGGACCTTTGCCTATAGAGTTCTTCCATTTGGGCTATGCAACGCTCCAGCAACATTCCAAAGAGCAGTCATAGGGATTTTTTCTGATATGTTAAATGATTCATTAGAAATATTTATGGATGACTTTACTCCGTATGGCATAACTTTTGAGGATGCATTGCAGAACCTTGAAAAAGTACTTAAGCGATGTATAGAAGCACACCTTGCCCTAAGTACTGAAAAATGCCATATGATGATGAATCAAGGTATTGTATTGGGTCACTTTATCTCATTTCTAGGAATTCAAGTCAACCCAGCTAAAATATAGGTAATTCAGACTCTCCCTATCCCCAAAACACAAACTGATGTAAGAAGCTTTTTAGGACATGCTGGATATTACCGAAGGTTTATCAAGAATTTCTCTAAAATAGCTTCCCCTCTGTTTGTGCTATTAACAAAGAATGCTGAATTTAAGTGGACTGATGACTGTGAAAAAGCATTTAATGAATTAAAACATCAGTTGTCTACAACTCCCATTTTGAGAGGACCTAACTGGGCACTTCCCTTTCATATATCCTCTGATGCCTCAGATACCACAATTGAAGTTGTCTTGGGTTAGGAAGAGAACAATCTTCCCTATGCTATTTATTTTATCAGTAAAAACATGACACCAGCTGAACTTAATTATACAGTCACCGAAAAGGAATTCCTAGCATTTATTTATGCTGTCAATAAATTTCGACATTATATTATTGGTTACACTACTTTTGTGCATACTGATCATTCGGCCATCAAATACTTAATGAATAAATCAGTTACAAATGCTCGAGTCACCAGATGGTTGTTATTATTACAAGAATTTGATATCACAATTGTAGATAGGCGAGGTAAAGAAAATGTAGTCGCTGATTTCCTTTCTCGGTTGAAAACTAATGAAAATGTTCCAGTATATGATTCTTTTCCTGATGAGTATTTATTTGCAGTATCTGCTCACTCACCTTGGTATGCAGACATTGCTAACTACTTAGTTGTAGGGAAATTACCATCACACTTATCACACAGAGAAAAGAGAAAGATCATTCAGCAAAGTGCTAGGTACAGCTGGATAAGCAGGTGTCTCTTCCATACAGGACTCGATCAGGAAATCAGGAGATGCATTGGTGAAGATGAAATTTATGATGTGTTAAAAGCTTGTCATGATGGCCCTTGTGGAGGGCATTTTGCAGATAAAAGAACAGCACATAAGGTACTCAGAATGGGTTACTATTGGCCCTCACTCTTCAAAGATGCAAAGAAATATGTGAAGGCTTGTGATAGCTGTCAAAGAATGGGCCAGCCTAATCACAGGGATGAAATGCCACTCAATCCCCAGGTAATTCTCGAACCTTTTGAAAGATGGGCATTAGATTTTATAGGTCCCATTAATCCCCCATCCAATCAAAGAGTGTACATACTAGTGTGCACAGATTATATGACTAAGTGGGTAGAAGCTAAGGCACTCCTTAAAGCTAATGAAGAATCAGTACTAACATTTTTATTTGAAGAGATCTTTGTTAGGTTTGGATTGCCTAGAGAACTAGTCACGGATGGAGGAACTCCTTTCAACTCTCATGGCTTCAAGGATACACTTCAGAAATATCATATTAAGCATAAAATGACTACACCTTATCACCCCCAGGCAAATGGGCAGGTAGAAAGCACCAATAAAGTCATAGAAGCAATCTTGACAAAAACAATAAAGGAGAATAGAAGGGACTGGTTTCAAAGGTTGCCTGAGGCACTATGGGCCTATAGAACTACTTGGAGGAATACTACGGGCTTTTCACCTTATGAATTAGTTTTTGGAAAAAATGTTGTTTTCCCTGTAGAATTTGAAATCAAAACTTTAAGAACTGCTTTAGCTGTTAATCTTGACTTTACTGATGCACAGACAGTCAGGTTGCAGCAGCTTCAGGAATCGGATGAGAAGAGACTGGATGCCATCCATCAAACAACCATGATACAGCAACAAAGAAGTAGGTGGCATGACAGAACCATCAAGCAAAAGCAGTTCCAGAAAGGCAATTAGGCTCTACTGTATGACTCCCGTTTTGAGAATTTCCAAGGTAAGTTAAGAACAAGGTGGTTAGGATCTTATGAAGTAGATGCTGTTTTTCCAAATGGGACAGTCAGACTCTTAACGATTGATGATAGTAGAACACCACTATTAGTGAATGGGTATCGACTCCGTTTGTATCAGCGGCCTGTTTCTAAAGAAGATTTTAAAGCTACTTGCATGACAGACATACACTATGCTTTCCTGGGGGAACTTGTTGTCCCTCAAGGCACTTAAATTTCTGTTCATTTATTTATCTTTAGATTAGATTTTCTTTTCAACTAATAATCCCTGCCAAGGGTTGCCATGTTACAATTGATTATTTTGCAGATTTTAGTTTCAAAGAATGGCTGAGAACAAAAACTTCGAAAGAATCACTCTGCAGACTTGGGAACATTTTCGGACCATAAATGAGTCTTTCATCAGTTCCTGTTGCTGCAACACCACTTTCCTGTTGCTGCAACATCAGTTCCTGTTGCTGCAACACCATTTCCCGTTGCTGCAACACCAACTCCCGTTGCTGCAACACCACTTTCCTGTTGCTGCAACACCAGTTCCTGTTGCTGCAACACCACTTCCCGTTGCTGCAACACCAACTCCCATTGCTACAACACCATTTCCCGTTGCTGCAACACCACTTTCCTGTTGCTGCAACAACAGTTCCTGTTGCTGCAACACCATTTCCCGTTGCTGCAACACCAACTCCCGTTGCTGCAACACCATTTCCCGTTGCTGCAACACCATTTCCTGTTGCTGCAACACCAACTCCCGTTGCTGTAACACCACTTCCCGATGCCGTAATACCTTTTTCAGTGCTTAACACCAATCTTTCTCATTTATACTAAAAAAGGCACCAATTTCTCCACTTCAGTTCCCAAGAAATGAGTTATTTGCATAAAATATACCATTCCTCATCAAAAGAACCAGCCATGCACTATGATGATTACAATCCTCCACTATTACTTCCCGTCAGTAATAAAAACCACCGGTATTCTTATACTTTTACGCCTGCTTTAATCATTATTAATCCAGCAAAAGACAAAACAAGACTTTTCGACGCAGCAACTAAAAAGGTAAAATATAAAGGTACGCATGATTATGTATGGATATTAAATAATAGTTAATGTGGAGACGTTGATAGGACGACTAAATAATTGTACTTCCAATCATATCACTTAGCCGAAGCCTTTGGGGGGGATTACCAAAGCACTGTCATAATTGTATAGCACGCCAACTGCTGCCGCCCTTAGCTTTCCTGGTAATATGTAAAAGTCACCTCATCGTGGCATGTTACCATTTGCAATAGTTTACTCTGGACTGAACTCGGAAACTCGGCTCTGAACTGAGAATTTTCACTGAAACAGCAGTTATGGGAGGAAATATCATCACATACGAACCTGCCACAACAGTGCTTCTTGAGCTCTATCCCGAGGCCTACCAAATTTTCCTGCAAGCGGGATGGCTAGACTATTTTAGGAGACTTCCAGACTTCGATGCACAGCAAGTCCTTGAGTTTGCATGCAATTTAATAGAGGGGTTTTCCGTAGTTCAGGGAGTACAAATTCCAGTCACAGAGGAAGTCATAGCCCAAGTTACCAGGCTACCAGCTAATGGCACGCGCTGGTTCAGTAGGAAGCATCTGATCCTCAATGCGCAGCAGGATTTTCTTCAACCAGGCGAGCATGTGGAACCCAAGGGCAGAGGCATAGCACTTCAATCACTGCCTCAACCATGGCCAAAAGTTGCTGAGTTTGTAAAGCAATACCTGACGTGCGAAGGCCGGTACCAAGTAAATTACCAGCACGATTTCGTCTTGTTGAATCACTTGAGGCATGGTCAGTTGATAAATATGCCATACTATCTATTGGGATGTCTTAAAAACATGTCACGTTACACTGTCAACGCAAAGCATCCGCTCCATTCCTTGAAACACCACCGTCTAGCTCAATTGTTGATAAATAGAGGCCTTGCCTTAAATAACCCCCCTCCCCTCATTAATCCCCACCAAGAGGAAGAAATCCCTTAGCCAGAACAGGAAATTCCTCACCAAGAAGGCGAAAGTCCCCACCAAGAGGAAGAAATCCCTTAGCCAGAACAGGAAATTCCTCACCAAGAAGGCGAAAATCCCCACCAAGAGGAAGAAATCCCTCAGCCAGAGCAGGAAATTCCTCATCAAGAAGAGGAAATTCCTCACCAAGTTGAGGACATACCTCAGCAGGATGAAGAAATTCCTCAGCAAACAGAGGAGACTTCAGAACAAATACCCCAAGAAATTCCCCAGCAAACTGAAAAAATTCCCCCACAAGTTGCTGAAGATGTACAAGCAGCAGTAGAAACACCCATGCAAACAACCCCATCCCCCGATAAAACCGATCCATCCACTCCCATATTTAGTATTTCTACCGACGATTCTGATGATAACATCCCTATTAACCTTCTTAAATGAAAGAAGCAGCAAAATGAAACCCCACCGAAAAGAAGAAGAACTAGGGCTTCGATCAAGGCAGCTGCTATTTCCGCCACTGCCCCTATTTTAAAAGAAGCTAGCCGAAAAAGAAAAATACCAGAATTCTCTGCTTCTTTACCGAAGCGAAGAACTCGGTCGTCTGTAGCAGCTAAATCCCCTAGCCCCACTCTCCCCAGCTCTCCACCCATCATGTTAAGAATCCGCACTCCCACCAGCCCCGAACACTCCCCTTCCTCACCCTCTGGGGCTGAGATGCAGAGTGTTCACAGTTTCGTGACATTATTTTCTGAGGCAGCTGTTACACAAGAACCAGCTGCCGACACCCAAGGTAATATTGGCCAAGTGGCTTCAACACAAGAAACAGCCACTACCTCACCAGGTGCAACACAAGAACCACCTGTTGGGGGTATAAATGATCAAATGAATGAAGACCAACAGCTGCCTCCACTGGAACCTGCAGTTGCACAAGCTCAGCCTACCATATCTGCCCTGCAGGAGGAAATTGAATTTCTGAAATCCCAAATCCAGGATTATCAAGAGGAAATAATAAGGGTCAAAGAAGGTTATCAAAATGAATACAACCTGCACATTTTAGCACGGGTAGCATCTGCAGCAGAGAAGACTAAAAGTGAATATATGTGCAGTGAGTGTGGTGAGCTCTACACTCAAGCAGGATACAAGATAATTGCAGTACCAGTGACTGGAGTCATTCCAGAACCTTCTGCTGTTGTAGTTAAAATGGAAGAACCTACTGTAACACAAGAACCAGCAGGCTCTCCAAAAAATGTACAGGAAGAAATAGAGCAACTTGCTGTAACACAAGAACCAGCAGGTTCCCCAAAAACTGTACAGGAGCAAACAGAGCGGCCTGCTGCAACACAAGAACCAGCAGGTTCTCCAAAAACTATACAGGTGGAAACATAGCAACCTGCTGTAACACAAGAACTAGCAGGCTCCCCAAAAATTACAGAATCACCCCGGCCTACCCAAATGGTTATGGAACAAGAAGAAGAAGAATTGGCTGTTACACAGGAGTCAGCAGCAAATGAACAAGAAGATATAGAATCACCCCGACCTACTCAAATTGTCACAGAACAGAAAATTCTTGTTGATGCCTATGCACAAACTGAACCTCCCTCTGTCAGCGATGCATGCATAGAGACCGATATTTTTCAGGAATTAAAAGGAATATGGTGGAAAGAATATGAGTTGTCACAAGGGGAAGCATTCCAACAGCAAAAGGGAATCTGGTTCAGTTATGCATATAGGAATTGGGAAGCACTTGAGTAGTCTAGAGCTCAGTACAAAGAAATTAAGGAACTAAAAGCTAGACTATCCCAGATTTTTGAGTTGGTTCAAAGAATACTTGCTACAAGAAAACCTTCCTTCAACTATGCAGTATTTTTGAGGGAATGACTAACATTCTTACAGATAAAGGCAGTTAGAGATGGGAGACCTCATCAGGTGATTACTTTAGAACAATTTATTGAAACCTTTGCAGAAGCACCCAAGAATGATCAAAATTTGTTGTGTGAGCTTTATCTCCATAACGAAGCAATGTCTGAAGACAGAAAAATGAATATACTCCCTCTTGTTGGCGACATACAACTCAGAGCTTTTATTTCCTTTCTAGCCAACCAACTCACTTGGAAAAATGCTTTTATCTCAGCACAACACAATGAACAGAACTGCCTCCTTTGGATTAGGGATGAACCTCAAAATGTAGCTACTTTCATTGCACAGCATCAAAGAACTTTAAGAGAACTTGGTATGACTGATCACATTAGGCAACTGCAGGCAGTGGTCTTGCTAGATAGCCAGCACTATGTGAAAACAAAGGCACCTTTGGCTATTAAAGCCAACAATCTGTTCTGGGAACACTGTCCCAAGGAAAGACAGGAGTATCATCCCTACAATCCCCTCAATCTACAGGCAGCAATTTCAAGGGTCCCTTATTATGTTAGATGTATGGAACAATGTGTTGAAAAATGGATTGGCTACAGATTTCACTTTTCTCTCTTATGCTTATCTGGTCAGCAATACAAGAGTCAATTTAGATCAACCAAAAAGGAAGAGGTGGCAGCATGGAGACAACTACAGAGCATCTGTGGGTTCAGGAACAGGTTTGATAACACTTTCCATAGCTACTGTATCAGCAATTTACACTCTTCATCCCAGTACTTCGACTCAGATTCCGAGTAAACGTTGCATGAGGACATGCAACCCTTTCAGTTGGGGGGGGGTGTTAGGCTCCAAATTGACCACTTTTGACCTTGTATTTTTGCTATATTATTACCCTCTTCAGCCCATAAGTTGAAAGCCTTGATTATATAATAACCTAATCATTCTAAGGTATAAAGGAACTCTCCTCATTACTATATGTTTAATCATTCATTACATATTCATGTTATCTTTATAATTAATCTTTGGAGAAGTTGATTAAGT
>Ga0181464_1000974_pt1 | contig 13815 bp, 6 predicted proteins | sample InSIn2gowninarea_FD_119074 | JGI IMG/M metagenome (GOLD analysis project Ga0181464, IMG submission 119074) | Clean room microbial communities from NASA Spacecraft Assembly Facility at Jet Propulsion Laboratory, Pasadena, California, USA -... ...
CACGCAATTTGATTGCTAAGTCTATGAAGGCATACATACTCTACCCCCCTCTGGTTTTGAACCTGTGACCTCTTAGGAGGAAACACATGCTCTTAACCATTAGGCCCACTCAAGTTGTATATATGTGTATGGTTGCTATTGTAAAAAACGCAACGAGTTGTGTTATAAAGCTCCAATAAGCGATATGATTGGCATGTTGGTCATGGTTTTCAGCAGTTGTTTATTGTAAATACTGCATTGAGCTATGTTATAAAGCTCCACGGGCAATATGTTTTGGTTTTCAACAGTTTTGTTGGTCATAGGTGTCATAGAACATCGAAGACGGTGTTCCCTTAAGGGGAGGGGTTTGTAACAACCCCGGGTTAAAAGTTCATGTAATAAAGGTTAATAAAACTAAAATAAGACCAAGGTCATGGGACATGTATTCCAAGCTGAATGTTAGGCAAAACATTCTAGTGGGTGTCACTTCTGATTTATTATGGTTAAGGAAATTGACAAAGGCATTGCCAAAGGCATTATAAGGGAAAGGAGGCATTAATTGAAATTTATTTTCGAAAATAAAGGAAATTGAGAAAAAAGGGAGATGAAGGTTCACAGATTTGCATGAGAGAGAAATTAGAAGGAAAATGAAGAAAATAGAGGTCTCAATGATAAAAAGGCTTCTAGGGATCAATTCACAACTTTTTGTCAGTTTGGCTTTAGAATTAGTTTTAAAGGGAGAAGAACACCAAGAGGATAAAGCAAGAAAGCAAGCAAAGGAAGGCAAAGGAAGGACAAGTAAGGAAGGTTGGATCGAGCAACTTCAACAAGAGGATTTTGTAGATATTAGGCTGCATGTGTGATTTCCTAGCGTATTTGTGAATTCATGGTACATGCATTTGTTCATTTGGTTCATTTGCTATCATTGGCATGGGTTTTGTTGGTTTTGATAATGGTTTCAACTTTACCTTGATATTTCTTGGATAACCATGGTGTGATGGGATTCTTTTCTTGGTTGAGCTTTGGATTGTTGGAAGGTTTTGGAACTGGGTGAGGTGGTCTCAGAAAAATTCCCAAGGGTTGGGGGTGGAGGTGGTTTAATCTTCGGGAATCCCTCGACATGTGGGTGGAGACAATCAAATTCCTCAAGGTAATGGTGAAGAAACTCTGAGGTATCCAAGCTTGTTTTAGGATTTCTGATCTCTTTACTAGTTTTGGCGAGATCGGGGTAGCCTGAGGGTAGAGGTAGTTTAACCTCTGGTAAGCCCTAGTTGTTTATGTCATGAGATCCCATATTCATGCTTGGAAGATGGCACGGGGGCGATTGGCTAAAAGAAAGATATGGTTAAACCCAATATATGGTTGGGTAATCCGTGGAAGTCCCTGACTTGGTTGGTTTTTGCATAAGTTAATAAGAGTTATTTTCCTATTGTATTCTATGAGCACTTGTACTTGTTATTATAGTGATTTGAAGGTTTTTCTGTCATGCTTAATAATTTGTTGATAAGCATAGATTAGTAATGTGCTCTAGCTATGACTTGTTCAGGATTTGATAAGTATTTGATGGTTAATGAATGCATGGGCCAACAAGTGTTATTGCAACTATTATGAAAAGGCATTAGACCTTCTTTGTGATTCTTAGATAAGTTTCAAACTCTTATGATCTTATATGCATTCATGGCCTATAACTTACATGTTTACCATGTATTTAACAAAATGATTATCATGGTTAGGCCTGGTTAGGTCAAGTTCTTAATTCGATTTTGAATGGTTAGCTTTGTTCTCATGTCAATAATGATTCTAGAAAGCCTTAGACAGTTCTCGGCAGTGGTCTGGAGGTTGCCCTAGAATTGTGGTTGAGATCTCGGGACTGCACACTCTCAACTAGAAATTTTGGGCTATAACCGCATGGAAGCAGTGTCATGCATGCGGTTGAAGCCCTATAACCGCACCCTTGTAGGCTTGTGCCTGCAATTGGTCTATTAAGTCAGAGAAAAGTAGCCCCAACTCAGGGTTTGGTCACCTGGGGTGGTTATTTGGCCCCTGAGTGTCATGTAAGCCCTGAGGAATGTCTCTGAATTGTAGGTTATCGGTCCCACTTTCATAACCAAAGCTTGGAAGTCAGTTCATGTCATACTAACTCTTCGTCGCATGTTTACCCTAGCAGGCGAGTGGAATTAGATAAATGTGGGAGAGGATGGTTACAAATGTCACAATTTGGAGTTCAATTAGTGAAAACCCACTCATGTAGATCTTCCAATTTAGGTTATAATATGTTAAACATGAATACAATAACTCGAAATTAGAGTACATTAAACATATCCTTTACCTTTGATATACTGAATACCATTACCTTTGGTATACTAAATACCATAACTGGAGCATGTTCCATATGATCAACGATATATGGGTCTGGAATATTTTGGCTTTGCACAATTATACTATGCTTCTTCCTTCCAGCCTCGAATGAACCAGAAATTAATACCTAATCGGGTTAACCCTGGGGCTCTCCCTTGTTGGATCCTAAAGAACCTCCCCGCAACCTCAATTTTATGATAACGGAGGAGTCATGTACCTCCCCGCAGCCTCAAGTTTATGATAACGGAGGAGTCATGTACCTCCCCGCAGCCTCAAGTTTATGATAACGGAGGAGTCATGTATGATGCAGTAATCTTTCTGTCGCTTATCACCCTGCAATAATTTACACTCTCAAATCAAGTTTTTTAACTTCATCAGAATGCCCATAATATTTTCAATATTATTCTTTAAATATTTTACAATATATGAGGTTAAACCCTAAAGACGACGGATATCCCGATTAGGGTTTTCGAGAAATCCAGAATATCCACTGCGAAGTGCCTTCTGGAGCCAAATCTTTAAAGGTGGAGAGAGAATGCTCTACGTGCCCATCGATCATATGCGACGTCAGATCTACACGCTACCATAACAATAATTGCATATCTAAGGTATTTATCAGAGATTTCGTGGAGATATGGAAGGAAACCACCAGATCTGTCGGTTTATAATTTTTTCCTAACAAATTAGGGTTAAAATATAACAGATCTGCGGTCAGAATAAGTTCATTCACATCATAATGCCATTTTTTTTGTGATTCGCATAGACCTCGCCACCCTTTTTTCGAAATAGGCCACCAACGCTTCACCAGAAGACCAACTCGATCAATGCCATGACTGCCCTCATGCCAATTCACCAGATCTCCATTGCCATGATGGGCGGGAGCCACACTAATGAGCAGAAGCTTGTCGTCAGCCACTTGGGATGCAAATCCAATGAAAACCCTATCCCTCCTCATCCTGCCACGAGCTCTCAATCCAGAAGACCCTATAATAGAAAATTTGTTAAAAAACCGAACGAAAATCTACATTGACTGTTCTTACGAGGGCTATAATTTATTATTTTGAAAGTTAGAAAGAACGATGTGGTGTGTAACAACTTACTACCGTATATATTTTGTCAATCTTTTTTGGTTGGAGAACATTGTGTATCATGTATGAAACGATTATGTTTTAGTGCTCCACTTATGATTTGATATTTCTTAATATTTAATGAGAATGAATTTGATTTGATATTTCTTAATATTTAATGAGAAAGAATTAAATTTAGAAGGCAATCTAAATTGGTTGCTTTATATACCATTGGATTGAATACAATTTTTTTTTATTTGAATGTATATTCTAGTGAAATGGTTTTAGACAAAGATATATTTAGTAATGTCTAAATGAAAAAATGAAAGTATATAGCTTAGCCGCACAAAATTTGATATTTCATAACATGCTTATTCACAAGACATATAATTGGTTTTTTAGTTTTTAATTTGCAAGAAATTTAAGTGAAAATATAAGAAACAAATATGCAACAATTAAATCTTTGAATGACGCAACAGAGTAATTATTTTTGCATAATATCTGTCATCTATGGATTTATGTGCAAAGATATGGATTGCATGTTTCATTAGGCTATCATTATTAATTTTCAATTATTTCCAGTAGCAATCACATCACATTGACGGTAAATGTAGATAGAACATAAAACAAATGTAGAAGACAAGCCAAGCCAATAGGACACCAGATTTGGCAGATGCGAGGGAAAAACCCTAATGTGGGGAAACCCTTTTGATCAAATCTTCTTATTATTATTCAATGGTTCAGTAGAGAGAGAGTACAAAAGTCAAATAGACTGGCCCAATACAAAGTCAAATCAACCCTGTCAAATTTTGCAGTCAACTGCAGTCAAACTTTAGCCCTAACCAGAAAGTCAACTTTAGTCAAAACAATAGTAAAACACCTCCTTTGAAGCTCAGTCAAAGGCAGTCAAATTTGGCCTCCAATAATGCTTAAAGTCAACTCAAAACAGTCACAAAAACTCTGGTCAAACTCGGTCAATGCAGGTCAAATAACTCCAAAATTCTCGATTTCTATGCTAGTCAATGTGGCCTAAAGAAACCAACATTATTGCCTAAAAACCACAGTCAAAATGGCTCAAAGTCTCCTTGGTCAATGCTGGTCCTGAAGTCTGAAATTCGGCCTATAATTTTCTGCCCAAAAAATCGTCCTACTTGTCACATGTGAGAGAGAGAGAGAGGTTGCCAAAGCTATACAAACCAATCTGATGAAGAGAGAGAGAAGAATGTGGGAGTGATGGATGTCCAAATGAGGTGTGAGGTATCTTCTATTTATACACTTCGTTGTGGGTGAAGAGACACATCCATTGGGCTTCTTGAGCCTACATTAAGCTGAGGCTGACCAAAACAATTTGCACATGTGTGGTCATAAATTCAAAATCACACTTCTGCTTGTCTGAATGAGATGATATTTATATCAATCTTGGACCTCTCGAAAAGAGAAATCCAATGCAATCATCATCTCGATCAAATGAGTTGTCCCAAGGTGGAATTTGGCCCTAGTTTCTAATTTTAGCACTCCCTCTCAACTAGGGAGAATTCCACCTACCAATGCTTTTGTCATCATCATGCCATCCTATCATCAAGTGTCGTCTCTTTCTTCTCTGCTCAGCTCTTCTGAACCATGAAGTAATAATGAAGAAGAATTGATCAAGAGTCAGCCACAAGACCTTATCACTCTCCACTTGACAAAATTGATGAAGAAGAATTGATCAAGAGTCACCTCAAGTTGTTGAACACCATGCATCCTAGTCATAGGGAGTACAACAGTACACAATGCGTCCATTAGTAGTGTTATGGTCCCTAACCACTTTTCCCAACTCATTGGCCAGATGAGAGGTACTTCCCATGAGTCTCAGACTCCATGGGTAGGATGTATGTTGGGGCATCCACAAGAGAAGGTGAACCACTCATCTTGCTCATATGCCATAAGAGAAGGTGAACCACTCATCCTATGCATATGTCAATTGTAGGGGAAAGTGAACCACTGACCATTCATACATGTGTCTGCAATCGTAGGGGAAGGTGAACCACTCACCCTACACACATGTCAATCATCATGGGGTATCACAAGGGAAAGTGAACGACTCACCCTATACATAGCACACCACTAGGGGAAGGTAAACCACTCACCCTATGGTCGCTCATAGCTCCAAGAAGTATCCAAAGCCCCTAGGAGCTCACAGAGCTCAATGTCCAACTCATGTGGGACCCTCATAGGAGGGTCTTTCCACAACTCCAAGTCTCTCACAAAAGGTTAAAAATTTTACCTTCCCTAAGGGCTTCATCAGGAATACTCATTCATCCTGATTTGTTGGAGCCTTATTGCTCCTCATTGTTCCATACCCAGATAAAGTGGTACCTAATATCAATGTGCTTGGAGCAGTCATGGAACACGAGATTCTCTGAAAGGTGAATCCCACTTTGGTTGTCGTAGAAGATCACGGTGGTATCCAGCACATGCTCAAATAGCTCACTGAACAAATTCATCAACCAAACAGCTTCACAATAGGTCATTCTAGCAGCAAGGTATTCAGCGTCGGCGGTGCTTAAAGCAACTAATTTCTGCTTAATTATTATAATTTTTTACTAATTTGTTACCATTTTGAACCTGACCATGTTTATTCTCTAACAGATATTGGTTTTGTATCTCCTATAAAAAAAGGCTCTTCAGCTTGTTCACTCCCAAGCATTTTGGTCCCTGATGATGGATAGACCAACCATCTGAAACGTTGGACGAACTAAATCATTACATAGTTTTCTTCCGAAAATCTCCAACAAGTATTTATTTGTTTGAAATTGAGGATGGAACATCCACTTGAAGCCCTTACATCCAACACATGAAAAGGAGGACTTGGGGTTTGGTTTACACCATTTATTGAAAAGACATGCCATTGGATAGATACTTGAAGGCTGATTGTTGCGCCTTGAATCCCATATACTATGTTTTTTTTTGTTTGGAAGGATCAATGAAGGCTTGTTTGGAGTAGCATATGTTGTTGCAGGGCCTTTGGAGGCTAAATGTTATGCAATTGAAGCCCTTGTTCCCCTCATTTATAGAGTTGGGCTAGTTTTGAGGGTTTGCACACCTTTATTTTGTACATGTGGCTTAAACAACCCCTTATTTTTATATTTTACATTAATTGTAGAAGAGAGATTTTTGCCCATAGGCTAGATTAGGGACCTTCAATGTAAGAAATCAAAAATTATGATAAGAGGAAGTTGAGCATCTCCTCTAGAAACAAAGATGCACTTCCTCATTATTTCATGGTTGGATTCGGGGAGAAATCCCTTAGCAAGTTTTAAATTTCTGAACATTTTATGTTATTATAAATTGGCTATGGATGGATGAGTTGAGCGACCTTTTGGAGAGGCCTTGTTGATGTGGATAGTTCTCTCTTCTCAATGAATATTGGTAGAAATTTAATGGATGCATGGTGGTTTAAGTAAGTGGATTTTCTTCATCTTGGTTATGTATATGGATAATGGCTATTAATTATTCGCAAAAATGTTGCTTGTATTTTTATCTCATTAGCCCTCTTGGACAAACCCTCCATCAACCTCTCTTGAGATGACTAGAGTGGAGGTCACTTCCTTACCCCATCTTTGAAGCTTGTAGGATTCCTAAGCCAAACTTCTAGGGTACATGAGTGGTGTCCTAGTTTTTTAACCAGAATTTACTCCACTTCTCTTAAATTTTGTTGCTCCTTGATCCCATGTGCCTTGAAAATATATTGGCAAGATAAGGCATTGATCTTCTATCCTCCATCACCTATTTTCCTTTTTAAAATCCTTTAAACCATTTTGGTGGGGTTTTTATCTTCAAAAGTACCTTGTAATTTCTTGATCGTGTTCCAGATATTGAAATTATTTTCAAAGCCCTGAAAACCCTAGCAATCTTTTCTTAGGGAAAAACCCCCTTGAGTTGGAGGAGAGTTGGTCAAAAGTTAGAAGAGGGTTGGTGAGGTGACAACGGTCGCTGCCTCTTAATTACATAGGGTCTTCCACTTGAACTTTACAACTTTATCTCAAGAAGTGTTAGACTTTGCTATATAACACTTCTTATATGTTTCTTGCTACAACCATTTCCAACTCTATCACTAGCATTTAGAAAATTCATTGTTATTATAGGATTGCATGTCAAGAGTCCACTTCTTGGCATCTCCCACCAGAAATGTTGTAATAATATGGCTCAAGAAAGGCACTTGTGGAGACTCATTATTGGATCAAATAGTAGAGACTTTGTCACTAGTTTAGACAACTTTTTGATGGCATCATCAACTCTCTTTTGATGGGCTTCCCTTACATGTATCTCTATCCCTTTGTTTGTCATTAAAGGAAGGGAATTTCATTGATGATGAAGCATATAAATGTTTGATTGTTTTGTGCTTGAGTTTTATTTGGAGTACTTTTTAGAATTTTGTGTATTTCTATCGGCGAAACTTTCTTGTTTAGGGTTATTTCTCTTGTTGCAGTTTCCTTTATTAGGTTTGAACATAATTGAGGAAAACGAGAAACCACAGTTCTAATATATGGGCATTATGCAAAATTTTATAATATTTAAAGACATAAATTGAGTTTTAACTAGTGTTATACTTTGGGGGGGAGGGTGCATCCCCCATACTTACATGCTATGGGAGGGGGAAACTTAGTGTAGATGTTTTCCATGTCTCCCTTTTGGGGAAACTTTGGGAAACATAGAAGGGCTTGTTTCCTTTTCACGAAGACTACTAAGCTATCTGCTTCAAAAAAGAGGACTACCAGGCATCACCTCATGATTTTTTCCCAATGGTAGTAGAAAAGGTCGAATTGTTTTAAACAAAAAAAAAGGTTTAAAGTGAATGTTAATATTTATTTCATGTTTATATTGTTCATGCTTGTGATTGGTTATTGTTTCATATAGATATATATATATATATAATGAAAGCATAAATACCATCTCTACAAAATTAAGGCGGGACTTGGTACAAGCATAAATACCATCTCTACAAAATTAAGGCGGGACTGGGTGCTGGTACCAATAACTATGCAGAACTCATCACCCTTCGTCATCTGCTACACTTTGCACTAAGGCACCATTGCACTAGCACCAATATATATGGGGATTCACAGATCATCATCAATTGGATTAATGGCACAGCTACTTGTCACATGCACTCTCTCAGTATTATATTACATGAAGCACTTACACTCAAATCTGCATTTAACAATATTACTATCTCTCACATCTACAGGGAACACAACAAGGGTGCCGACAGACTATCCAAGGAAGCGACGCTGATGGACAGAGGTACCTGGGAGATTACAGAAGTAAAAGATCAGCAGGAACATAAATTTTACCATCGACCGTATATAGACCCAGGATATCCAGCCTTGGGTCAGCAAATAGCACAATAGGAACCGGCTTTATAACAGCAGCACTTATATAGATTTATACTGAAATTTTTTGATAGTTTTGATGAACAGGTTACTGAATAGAACAGTCTACATGCCCTGTGTGGCAATGCATCATTACAGCACAATTGTGAATACATGTAAAACAGAACTCTCATGTAAATTTACTGTTTATTAATGCAATATTTATGGATTTTTCCAGTGGAAAAAAAATGAAAGCATAAATACATTGAACCATACATAATTGAATTAAATAATGAAATACATTGATCCATACTCATCATGCTTACTGATACATAAATCATTTATACATAGACCACAAGATTCAATAATGAAATACATTGATCCATATTCATCATTCATTTTTTACCATTATAAAATCTACATTGATTTTAAAATCTAAATTCATCATTCATCGTTTTAGATTCTAAATTGATTCAAAATTAAAATTCATCTTTTATCATTCTAGAATTTAATTAGTACTTAGAAAAATAGACTATAGTAGATACTAAAATATGAAGACTGAAATAATAAATTCACGTAACTGAAACTCAAAAATAGTGAACAGTGATGAGTCAAAGAGTCATTCTAAGGTACAGATAGGGCTTGGTGCTCCTAATTAAATACTAAATTTATACCCTCACGCATGAAAAAATCCAATGGAAATGTTGCAATCCCCTCAATCCTAAAATTGTGTAAAATTGTTAAGTCTGGTGGACTTTGAGTGAGATCTAAAATTCTACTTTCTCCATATGAAATCCAATGAGATCGAAACTACTCTCAAACTTCCTGAGTCATTTCACGGCAATGTTAAACATTTAAGTAAAAGGATTCATCCTTTTACTTTAATAATTTAACATTACCATTAAGTACATAGCATTAGTAGGGCCCTAAGGTTCAATATTAAGCTTCCCCATTCATAAATTGTTGTTTTCAAGCAAAATTAACGGGGGAAGCCTAGCCCTTTTTGAGGGGGGATGCCCACAAGCACCCATTTTGGGGAAGCATGTCCCCCACACTAGGGAAATGTTTCCCCTTGCGTCTCCCTATGTCTCCTCAAAAGAGGGATGTGGGGAAACGTTTCCCTAGGCATCCCCCCATCCCAAGTGCGTTGGAAGCGTGAGGTGCATGCACCCCACCTTGGGGGACGCGTTCCTATGGAACATTGCTATAAGGTTTCCATATGTTGTTGGTCAATTGTTTGGTTTGAGATCTAATATTTGTTTTTATAATGAACTTAAGGGAAGTAAACATGCATAACCTTTTTAGTCTCACATGTCGTCTCTTGTGAAGCCCTTGATTGCCTACCTCTACCTAATAGGGCCTCTTTAGACCAAGCTATTCTCCAAAAGACATTATTAGACACATTTGTGATTTCATAGTGATTCATGATTCAGTTTCCTCTGATAAAACAATGTGACATTGCTTGCTCTCACTGCCTTGCTTCACTAGGACAATCTTTATTGTATGATTGAAGGTCCCTCTGTTTTTCAATGCAACTCTCCCCCCCCCCCCCCCACACTAGATCTGTTTGTATCTCTATTTCTAGTGTGACATGGCTCAAAAAGGGATTAGATATGGTTGGGGTACATACCTTGTAGGGATACCACCAGGATACATGTTGGATATGGGTAGTAAGGAAATCTCATATATATCTACTATCCATAATAAAGCTTAAGAAAGAGAAAACTGAAGGTGGCTTTATTCGATTATAAGATGAACTCAAGAAGGATCTTTTTTAGTATTTTCTGATTTTATTCATTGCGAGCTGATTTCAGGCAGGATTTTCTTCAGTTTAGGTTTATTCGTTCATCTCCGGGTTTTATTGTCCATTATGTGTATATGTAAAAGTAAAAACATGCATTTTAATTTTTATGACTAAATTATAAATTACATGTGTTGGAAGCACGATTGTTGTTACACCAAAACCCGTAGGTGTTAGTATATGGGCCCATCACCAAAGTTAACGGATCCTCGAGAGGTGTTTAAGCACATGTTGTGAAACACACAGGGAGAGTTGGATTATCCAATGCCCAACAATCCCCCCCAGTGCGAGTTGGGGGTGTTTTGAACTCAAGCCCTTTGGCTACGATAGCAATTGTTGTAATCACGATTGTCTTTATGCCAAAACCCGCAAGTATTAGTAAGCAGATGCATCACCAGAGTTAACAGATCCTCGGGAGGTAGTTAAGCACATTTGTTGAAACACACGGAGAACGTTGGATTATCCAATTCCCAACAACATATGTATATATTGTTACATATATGTGTATAAACATCTTACAAACGTGTGTGTATCTTTTTATTTTTCTGGAGAAATAATGCTCCCCCAACTTCCTATTCTTAAGCAATGAATGAGATAGTTGGTACCTTGCTAGTGTTATTTTGTAGATTTTCCCCCCTCTTCCCAGAGTTTGCAAATGGAGAGTGGAATTAACCACCAACTGCAATAGTGGCTAGAATCTTGGAGGACTTGGTGGGTGTGAACCCTGTGACATCCCAGGCTTTACACCTTAATGGAGAGGGTTGAGCCAACCAAGCTATCCTTTGGGGCTACATATGTCTGTGTAGAAATTTTGAATAATATAACATGTATTCACAGATATTATCCTGAATATACACTATTTGTGGAATGCATGCATAATACATAACCTCCTCTACATTGATCATCAATTTGCGGAATTAAAAAAACAATCGCATGCGCACATTGAAACATCAATCACACATATCAACACATTATGTAATGGGGAAAGCATACAGTTGAAAACCCCCAACTATCTGTATATTATAATGATAGAGAACATGTAACAATACATAGTACAATACTCCTCACAAGTACTCAGTACTATCTCCACATGCTACACACAAACTAGCTCAGATCTGAACAAGTCACGGGTTCAAATCTCCTCCACTGTTTGCCTGCCTCTACTATGCAATCCAAGTTGAGAATAGATCAGATCCAAGTTCGAATTCCCTTGGCTTGTACTGTGCAATCCTCATTGGAAATCTCAATCAATGATTGTGCAAATCTCATGCACAGCTATACTCACAACTGATAGTAGTCTCACCCTTTCACCCACCTCTAACACTTGTCTCCATTGAACTGTCCATGCAATGAGTTAACTGATGTATTCTTTAGTTGATTTATGAGTTAATAATTACTGAATTAATTAATAATTAATTCACACCACTCATCACTAGTGCATTTGTCAGTTAGACTAAATACAACTAAGTCAAACTGAACACAACTCCATCAACTCCTCAATCAACTCCACCAAACTCAATCACTTGAGTTCTAACTGAAGTCCATCATGCAATAGCTCAACTAACCCATAGGAAAAGCGTATTTCCTTCTAGCAGTTGCATGTGCCACATCCGTAGCTCAAACTGAAGTGCTACAAGAGGATAAGATAATGTTTATAGTCCAAATATTATTAAGAGCTAATAATATTCGACTGTTCTATTTTTTGACTGGCAGTCTAAAAATAGACTCCGCCCCTATGTCTAAAAATAGAGGTGCATCTATTTTTACCAACATGACCAATAATCCATAATTAGCATCCTGCAACTCATATACCATGATCCATATGTCTAAAAATAGGCATAGTCTAAAAATAGACTTTGCGCCAAAAATAGCCTGCGGACCCACTTAGTGAAGGCAACTTCTTTTCACTAAGCTCCATCATCTTGTTGCATTTTCAACACTCCCTCTCAATAAGATATGGATTATCTGCAACCCCTATCCTGCCTCTATGGTATTCGAATTTTCTCCTGATGAGCGCCTTCGTCAAGATATCAGCATCCTGATCCTCCGTGGGAATGTATGAAAGTAACATTATTCTCCGTTGTACACAATCTCTGATATGATGGTACCTGATGTCAATGTGCTTGGATCTATCATGAAATACTAGATTAGCCGAGAGTTTAATACAACTCTGGTTATCACAATAAATCACAGTAGGCTCCAAGTGTGACCCGAACAACTCGACTAGGATCTTCCTCATCCATATAGCCTCGCATGCAGCCAAACTTGCTGCCATATACTAGGACTCTACTAAACTGAGTGCCATGGATCTCTGCTTCTTGCTGTAAGAAACTGTTGTCGACCCGATACTGAAGATCCCTCTAGATGTGCTCTTTCTGTCCGTTGGGCTCCCTGCCCAATCTGCATCCGTGAAGCCACATAGCTTCACCTCATCCTCCTGTCTGTACCACTTCTATATCCTGATGTGCCTCTGAGATAACGCAATACATGCTTGCTTGCCTTCCAGAAGAGCTTGGTTGGCTTAACCATAGCTTGTGAAAGCTAGTTAACAGCATATCATATATCAGGTCGTGTATTGACCAGATACATAAGCGACCCCACCAAATTTCGATAAACAATGGCATCCACTACCTCTGCTGAAGTAGCATCCTCCTTCCTCCAACCTCCAGGAAGAGGAGTATCAATAGGCTTGCAGCCATGCATGTTGAACTTCTCCAGTATCTCCCAAGCATACTTACCCTGAGAAACAAATAGCCCATCACTGCGCTGCCAAATTTCCAATCCCAGGAAATAATGAAGGAGGCCCAAGTCCTTCATCTCAAACTCTCTAGCAAGATCCTCCTTGCATGAAAGTATCAACAGCTCATCTCCCGTCAAAATAAAATCATCTACATAAAGTATAATAATCAGCAACTTACCCTCCACCACAATCTGGTATAGGTTAGGATCCGCCTCACTCTTGGAGAATCCAAGTCCGGTGAAATAACTGTCTATCCATGTGTACCAAGCACGAGGTGCTTGTTTCAACCCATACAGCGCTCTCTTGAGCCTGCACACATGCGACTCACTGCTGAAGATCTCGAAACCTTCGGGCTGCTCTATGTACACCTCCTCCTCAATGACTCCATTGAGGAACGCAGTCTTCACATCCATCTGATGGATGTGCCACCCCATCTGCGCTGAGAGAGCAAGAATCGTCTGTATGGAAGAATACCTTGCGACAGGTGCAAAGGTCTCCTCATAATCGATCCCCTCT
>Ga0181464_1000975_pt1 | contig 13809 bp, 9 predicted proteins | sample InSIn2gowninarea_FD_119074 | JGI IMG/M metagenome (GOLD analysis project Ga0181464, IMG submission 119074) | Clean room microbial communities from NASA Spacecraft Assembly Facility at Jet Propulsion Laboratory, Pasadena, California, USA -... ...
CATCTTCGAGTGGCCCTTCATCTTGACAGTCTTCTGGGTCTCGTCAGTGTACCTTTGGTGGGGTACACGAAGTTGGTGCCAGCCAATCACTTCGTCGTCCGAAACACGCTCCCACTTGGTGCCACCGATGAAGTGCTGTGTGCGGAGAGTCTTGTCACCAAGAACGGAGGGGTCGGAAGCCATGGCGACAAAGTCGTCGGCGGACATGGCAGGCCATTCCTTGTCGAGGAAAGAACGGTAGTCGACGTAGACGGTGGGAGCAACACATTTGCGGAGACGAGCCCAGTCCTGTTTGGAAGATGTGTGTGAGCAAGATATTGCCCTCCTCGCGGATCAGAAAGAAGGTGTTTCATCTTACCTTGCTGTCGTAGCTGTCGGCCCACTCGAAGATGGCGGCCTGGAGACCCATGAGATCTACAGACACATTTGTTAGTAAAGCAGTTGATGATGGTGAGTCGACGGACAAGACTTACCCTCAATGGTGATAGACATGATGATTGATATGAAGATGGGATGAGTTGGAGATGAAGGAGAGTAGATGGCTGGCAGAAAAGAGGAAGGAGGGAGGGTCGTCTTGATATATCATCGTCTCATTTCATGTTACGGACTTCAACGGTTCTCCAATGGTCCGGCTGGTGGCTGCCGAAGATGCATAACATGCTTTGAATCAGCTTGAATCCATTGATCGAATGCGACTAGGAAGCACTGGCTCACTCTCTGCTGAGCTTCTCGTGGTAGTCGTCCTCCAATTTTGACGTGCACATTCTTGCGGTCATCTTCTGAGATGAAACATGCTCGAGGTCATGTTGCTCGCGCTTCTAGCTTCCGCGCCCAGGCCGCTTTCGTATTAGTCAACCAAGATTTGACATCGAGTGTACAAAACGGTCATCTCACTCTTGTTTTGTGACGAGGACGAGAGGATGGGTGGCGATGATGTTGCCTTGCTTGGGATGTGGATTTTCGTAGTCACCTTGAGGCAGGAGGCTTGTAGCCAATCCATAATCTCTGCTACTAGAGTGCTCAGCCACATCTCAATATCTAATCTGAATCGACTCTCTCTGCTTCTGTCCTTGTTACATCTATCAGAGATCGCCGTCTGGCAATGTACGAAAGATCACCACATCTGTTCGCGCTAGACGGCTTGAGTTTGCATGCAAGATGTCCACGTTCGATGGCTTTGTGTCTGGTAAAGTCAATTTGCTCGATGGTGTGAGCATTACTAACAACTCGACAGAGTTTCCTCAAATCAGAATAGACCAGTTTCGACCACTGGCAGACCGGCCACCCCCTTTGGCAGGCTTCCTCAGCCATGTGCATAGTGACCATCTGAACGGATTGGACACCCTTAAGTCGCCCTTTGTCTATTGTTCACCTACAACACGCGAGATTCTACTACGACTTGAGAAGTTCCCGCACCGAATGAACTTTTCTAGAGGCATTCTCGAGAGTCGAAAGCAGACATATAAGCATTTGAAGTTCTTACTGAAACCTATTCCACTGGAGACCCCAACCATGATTGAACTTTCGCCTGGAAACAGCATCTGTGTGACTTTATTCGATGCCAATCATTGCTCTGGAGCAGTCATGTTCTTGATTGAAGGCCAAGGTAAGGCGATTCTATACACTGGAGACGTGCGTTCGGAAAAATGGTGGGTGGATCATCTCGTCCGTCACAGCAAATTCGTCTTATATGCTTCTGGATTACGCAAGCTCGACAAAATCTACCTAGACACCACGTTTGCCTCTAATATCGACAGGCGTCAGCACTTTCAGTCAAAAGCAGAAGGGCTGCGCGAACTACTTGACAAAGTGGATGCATATCCTGAAGACACAGTGTTTTACTTCAATGCTTGGACTTTTGGCTACGAGGACGTATGGCTGGCCTTATCACAGTTTCTCAACTCTCAAGTCCACCTGGATCGTTATCGGTATGGCATCTACACTTCTGTCTCGAAGAACAATGGTGCTGCACTCGAATGTCCAGAGGCACCTGTGTTATGCGGTTTCAGGTGTGGTAATACAGATCAACCAGGTATCTTAACAAGAGATACAGCTGTTCGTCTTCACAGCTGTGAACGAAACACTGGCTGTCCTATTTGGGACCCCGAGAATGCAACAAAAGTCGTCACAATCACACCCATAATATCACGTCAAGGCAACATCGAAGTTCGAGAGGCAGGTGCAGGCGGAGGTCATGGCGATCTCAATCAGATCCACGAACTTGACCTCACAGACATGATCGCAGTACAACAGCTTTTTGCTCTATGTCTCATGAAGATCACAGATAAGAACATACTCCAGAAGATTGTGATAATGCTACAAGCAGAAATTGATGCAAAAAGAAAAGGCATACAACTCGAAGCCGAGGATGAAGACAGCAAGCTCGATCTCGAGAACATACCCATCGACGAACTCCCCGACATGCTCGCAGAAATGGCAAAGAATGGTCCACGAACCAAGAAAGAAGAAGATGAGATTGAAATCAAGCCAGCACCTCTTCCACCATCAGAAACCACGACGTCCAAGCGACCTCTTCCACGACAAATCACCTTTCCTTACTCAAGACATTCATCGCATAGCGAACTCCGTCTGCTTCTTGCTGCTTTCAGACCACGGGATGTGTGGCCGAACACTTTCAGCAAGCCGCCGTATTTCACCGAGTCGATGAGTATGGAGACCTTGTTTGGCGATCTGTGTGATAAGCCTATAGGTCAACAAATGGCGTTTGATATAGAGATGCGTGCTGCTGTTGCCGAGTTTCAGAGATTGAAGAGGAAGAGAGGTCTTAGTGACGCTCAAAGACGTGAAATGCAGCAGAGTCAGACTGATGATAGTGACGACGAAGAGGAAGAATTGGAGCCGACGTCTCAGGAAAGGGTTGGGCGAGCACACGCTTATATCCCACCATCCTTACCACAGCCGGCACGAGCAGAAGATCCACTAGATGCGCACAAGCTGAAAGGCGAAGATCGTAGAGTGACAGTTGAGAATATGCAGCTGGAGAAGCAGACTTCTAAGCAGCACAGACCTGACCCGTCGAAACACTCCTCGCCCCAACAATCAGTAGCGATACCGAGCAAATCCTTGCAAGCGCCGCCAACACAAAATCCGCACGTCCCACCTTCGGCAGCTTCGCCAACTTCCCTCCTCACAACCACCACCTTCTCAACCACCGCAGTCCAGCTCACATCCCAATCGACCTCAACTCCCATAATTCAGCATGAAGCCAATACCCGCCAGCCTAATATCACCTCCTCAACCCAGGAAACAACATCATCGCGACCAGCCAAGCTCAACAGCCTGGACGATCGTATTAACGCCGCCATGCTCGCAGACAACATCACCCGACCACAACCTCCACCCTTGTGCTCACACCCACCATCCAAGAAATCACGTCTGCCACCAACACAACCAAACTCCACAACCAAGACTCCTCACTCGCCAACAATATCAGCAATAACATCATCTCCATCATCACTCGAACGCTTCGCAGCACGCCAAGCCGCGTTCGAAGCCGCGAGGAGTGGTGAGTGGGGCGTGAAGATCAAATTGGCTAGTGTACCACCCCTTGTCAAAGAGGTGGGCAGTGCCGGATTGAAGGGACAGGAGGAGGTAAATGATATGCACGGCGATGTGAGGGCGGAGGAGGAGGTGCAGGCCCACGAGATGGGGGAGGATGAGGATGGGGAGAATTCATCGGAGTATGGAATGATTGAAGCTGGGCGGTGGGGTGAGTGAGTTAGTGAGCAATGTGATGTGAACAAGGAGGAAAGCCAGCGTAGATACTGAGGAGAGCAAGTGTGAATCCGGAGAGGAGGAGAGCAGGCACGAGGTGAATGACGTTACGATGGAATGATGCATAGAGCATGACTGTGATATTCATGTTAGCTCGAGGCCGGAAAGAGACTGAGACATGTAGGTGTGGTAATAGCTTGAGCTAATTGAAATTGCATCTTCATTACTTATTCCTCATATCCCATCATGTAATTCGTTGGATATCCGATCTCTGATATCTCGGTATAGCTCCTTTGCGCTACAACGTCCTGATGCGCAGTTCCTTTTAACTCATGCAAGCAAAGCTTGGTTAAGACCCATGTCCTTGTCTCGTCAGGCCTCGAAAGCGATGCCAGCGACAAACCTATCATAAGACACCCGTATCAAGCGAGTCACTCCTTCTAATCTTTTCTCTCGGCTTTCAGCCAAGCCAACCCCTCGCCACCTCCTTCGCCAATCCCAGTCTCAGCACTTTGACAACGTCATCCACACCCGCATCCCTCTTCATCCCGCTTCTCCAATCCCATGCTCTCTTTCCCTCGGCTTCCCCATCCTTACTCAAGCTCTCCTGCGAAAGCACGCCAAACCCACCACTATCCGCACTCCTGCCCACAACCGAAAAGCTGAAATGGCTCGTCGTGCTCTTACTCAATATACCGCTGGCGCTAGCCTCTCCATCAGGGTCATGACGGTGTGCCAATGCCGCTTGTAGCACGTCTGCACATGCTGTGTGGATCGATGAGGCTGTTGGTAGCGAGGCTAGAGACTCGATTGCGGAGAGCAGAGCGGATGTTTGTGTGAGTGTGAGGATGGGTTTGGGCGTTATTGGATTCGGTGCATTGACAAAGACGAGCGCCTCTCCCAGTAGGACTACGAGGCCGTCTACGGGGATGATGCTTGAGACACTGGCGTCGTACAGGCCGCCATAGATACTATCGGCTGCACTTGTGATGACGGCGATGAGCGTGGCAGCAGCTGCTTTTCTTCTTGCTATGGGACGTAGTGCGGTTTTTGCACTAGCGGAGGATGCGGTCATAACCTGATCGCGTAAGTCGTAGAAGCTGCGGAGCATGGCGTAGCCACTGAAATGTATCGAGAGCATTTCTGCTGCTTCGTGGTCAATCAAGTTTAGACGGGCGAGGGTTTGTTTCGGAGTGGTAAGCATGGCGTGGAGCGTGTCATCGAGATCAGCTGCTGGTGGGTATGCCAGTGATTGTACTAAACACAAGGATATGAGGAGGTCTAGCACTTCCTTTAGGCGCACGAGGTCGTGAGCGCGGGCGTAATAGTACAGTGCGTCTCCGTAGTTTTGCGTGGAATTAACAAGGAGTGTGGCGTATCGTCTAGCCATACGCTGACTGACCGAGTTGAGAGAAAGGCGTTGACAAAGCGACATTACCTTGTTGATGCGAACCGAGTTTATGCTTCCGGTCGCACCCTCGAGCGGGAGATCTTCCAAAAACCGAGTGATTAGATTAGTAGAAGTTGTGCCATTGCTTAGGCGTCCAGCGACTTGTATGGCTAACTCCCAACCTTCGTGCTCGGCATCGTATTTCGTGCTTCTTAGCATAGGACGATCGTAGAGAAGATCTGCGTATAAACTCAGAATGTCGTCGTGAGAATTGGTATCCCTTGCCGGCTTGTTCTGTGAATAGTTGAGAATCATGAGATCGCTTTGCGAGAATTGGTCCATCAGATTCTGAGATGGTGCTGCAGATGTGGTTAGCCAGCTGCCACGATATGCGATCTCGACTACTGTGGCAACGACTGTTGAGGACCATCCTCGCAGAATGGATAAAAGTCCGTCGAGATCATCGTCAAACACGCATGCAAGAGCAACTTCGACCGAGCTCGTCGTGTTCACTTGCAGTTCTACATCTTCATGCTCGGCTAGTACTTGGCGTAGAGACAAAGACAGCTTTTGTAGATATGCGGTGCGAGGCATCAAGTCGACAGGACGGTTACCTTGTGTGCGTGCAAGAGATTGACGATTGTTTCGACTGGCTGAGAAGTTGACATTGCCTACATCCTCTGCCTCGCCATCCCACCAGATAGTCTGACCAATAGATGCCTCTACCCAATCTGCTGATGCGGCTGTGATCTCTCGTCCATTACCTAGCATTATGCCGTAGAGTTCTTGTAGTGCTTGATATACCGAAAAGGGCACTCTACTTTCTGTGGACCGACTCGTCTTGCTCAACGAAAAACCACTATCTTGGACACTGGAAAGGCCAAAGTTCTCGGCTTCGAAGACACCGTCCTCTTGTGACTGCGCGTGACTGGGTCCTTCTGCAAATGCAGCCAAATCCTGAAGCGCTTGTCTTATGCGTTTGCGGAAAATCGACCAATCACTGCTGGCGACATTCCAGTCTTCTGATTGGATGGCAGGGCATGCTTCCAAGACAGCAATCGCTCTGTTGACAACACGTTGGACATTCCCTAATTGCTTGCCACGATACCCTGGCTCTTCTCCTCCTTCTTCCAGTGCAGTAGCTGCCTGTCGAAAATCTGCTTCTTTCAATAGCTTCAGCGCATCCTTGATTGAGCCGCGAGTAGTCCTTGACAAAACAACATCCCAGAACCTATCACTTCCGCAAGTATTTGGTTGGTATTCAAGCGTTTCCTTAAACTCCTCAGGATACGGATTGTGATGTTGGTGTAGCCAGTCCACCAAGACTTCAGGTACTGGTTTAGGTCGGTCAGGAGACTTTGCTGTGCGGAACATGCTACGTGGCTGTTGTTGTTTGTGTGGTGGTGGGTGGTGTAATGGTAAGAGTAAACTAGACACAAAGCAAGCCTTGATCACTGGCGAGGAGCCTTCTCCTGGTCCGATCCGAGCTCCTTCAATCTGACCCATTTGACCTACTCCCAAGACCGTCAATGCTTGGTCAGCTGCAGAAGCTAAAGCTGCGTCGACTTCTTCCCCGGATTTTCGAGTATCTCGCATGAACAGGTCCAAGCCTTCTACGATGTTCTCTGACCCTATGATTACATCATCGCTCTCCGATAGATTCGTATCTTGCTTAGCGACGGCTTTCGCAACAGCATGTATGTTGAATCCTTCTATGCTTTGAATTGGCTGGTCATTCGACATGATGAAGCTGTTCATGTCCATGTCGTGATCTTCATCCATCGCATCTCCATCATTGTCATCGCGAGTATCTCGCACGGTTGGCTGCTTTAGCGGACTGCTCCTTGTTGTACTCTTGCCATATCTGCTGGAAGGGAACGGGATGGAGGAGTTGTAGTTCACACTGCCATAAACAGAAGAAGGCGGTGGACCTGCGGGAGTGGTTGACGCGAGGCTAAAGAGCGACGGAGGAGCACCAGCCGGAGTGTTTGAGACGTTCGAAGCTGCGAAGAAAGAGGAAATTTGTTGCTTTTGTTTAGCGCGTGCATCTGGCGTCGATGGTGGACTAGAAGATTGAGGGACGGTGAACATGATTAGTGTAGCATGTCGAGGTAGAGAGTGTCAATAGCTGCCGGCAGCAAACGCGCCCGAGTATCAGGCAAGATTAGGGAGTTGGTGTGTAATGTCGTCTGGTGTTTCACTCATTGTTGACTTTGCTGCGCGCGAGATGAAATCACTAATCGTTTCAGCCCTGCAGTCACGTGCCGATTCTGCATATCCAAGATAGCCGTTTCTGCTATACGACCGACAAGTGGACCGACACGAACGAGTGGATGGAGGCCGGCAGCAGGGACCTCCCTCAATCTAATCATTACGAAGCTTATCCTCTCGCATACGCAGACAAAGCCCGTCAGCCACGCGGCAGTCCAGTATCTTTTCTCTAGTGTTTCGTCTAGCCAATCAATACAGCCACTCGAACTCCTCGTCAGGCGTCAGCCTCCCTTCCATTCATAACCCATCGAGTCGCCGAATCTTCCCACACCTGCCTTATTCCTGCAGCACGACACCCGCCCTCCAACGACAGTGCTCCTTTGGTATCAACTCGACATCCCATTGTTGCATGACGGACTTGTTGATACTCGCGTGCTAAGCAACGCGCACTTGGAAGCCTGACCACATCCTGCATGGACTCGACCATACGCCATGACGACTGAGAAGAAATCGATATGGCAGAAGGCCACCAGCGGAGGAAAGGTAGGCTTCGATAAACTATGGGGATATGCCGACAAGCTGGGAGCACCAGTAAACAAACTCACGAATAAAATCGGATCGGAAGCCTTCTGGCCAACGTCGATAGATAAGGAAGCAGACAAAGCCGCGCGCATATTACGAAGCTTTTGCAAAGATGGCATATACACAGATGAAGTACACCAGACGGACGATGGACCAAAACAAAAACAAAGAGTGCTCAAGAAGATACCTGCAGAGGTCATACGAAATGCAAAAGGTCTTGCCATCTTCACCACCATGCGCTCGGGTCTCTGGTTCTCTGGCGCTGGTGGTAGTGGTCTGGTGATTGCACGCTTACCTGACGGTACCTGGTCACCTCCTTCTGGTATCCTTCTACATACTGCGGGAATTGGCTTTCTCGTCGGAGTCGACATCTATGATTGTGTTCTCGTACTCAATACAGACGAAGCAGTAGCAGCATTCTCAAGATGGCGAGCAACAGTTGGTGGTGAAATTAGTGCCGTGGCTGGACCGGTCGGCGTTGGTGGCATCCTGGAAACTGAACTGCACAAAAGGCAATCGCCAATATTTACCTATTTACGATCTCGTGGATTCTATGCTGGAGTACAAATTGACGGTACAGTCATTATCGAGCGGAATGACGAGAATGAAAAGTTTTATGGCCACAAATACAGTGCACAGGAAATATTGGGTGGCAAGATCCGACATCCGCCATATGAACTCAGAGGTCTTACAGAAACACTGAAATCCGCTCAAGGCGATAAAGACGTGGACGAAAGCGCTCTCCCTACAGAACCTCCACCAGCAGACTTCGAAGTCGTCAAATCAGACCATGTCTTTGGCATACCAGATCGAGAAGATCCGGATCCCTATGGTGTGCTTGCTCTGGAAAAGGAGGGTATGTTAATCAAGGAGTCCGGTTCTCAGCAAGCAGCAGACCACGAGCATTTTGAGTTCAAACCTGCTCTCACCAGTCCTGTATATTCGACATATAACAAGTCTAGTCAAAGAGGCAGTCTCGATAGTTCAAACAACCGAAATAGTTGGAGGAGTAGCGCGCTTTCCATCAACAGTGTGGATAAGTCGAGATATGTGACTTCAGATATAACTACACAGACAGACCTTCCTACACCGGACACGCCTACTTTACCAACAACGCCCGAGCTCGAAGGCGAGGATGAACCTACAATCAAGATGTCCACACCAGAATCGAACAGGGTTCTGCCAGCAGCTTCACAGAACTCGCCGAGCTCGCCAGCGCGCAAGCTGCCACCACCCCTACCTTTGCGCATCATTTCTTCTGGAACGAGAACAGTTCCTCCTCCTCCTCTCCCGCACCGCGTCAAGCCAAGTCATGCTTCAACGCCGACATCTGCGAACACTGCATCACCTGTTGCACTATCCACAGCCGCGCCGGAACCTGTCGCCGTACCAGAGTCTGTTAGGGCAGTGGCAGCAGAGCCTGAATCGAGGACATCAAAGCCGCTGGAAATTCTACCTACATCACCTATGTCGGAACTGGATGATATCGACTTAGACGATGACGACGACGATGTCGAAGTCGTTGAAGTGCAACAGGTTCAGCAAATCCGTGCTCGGCCGGTAGAAGCTTTACGTCCTCAGGTTGTTAGGGCAGGATCCGGAGCACGAGTGGTGACAGTCGGTCCAAGGGTTATTCCACCTGTACCATCGAGGAATCCTATACGAGCTGTGCGAACTTCCGTCGGCGATGTTGACGACGCATCAGCCAGCACATCAGCCAGAACATCCGAGACACAAAGCAATGCGGCCACCTCGCCTGACCAGGAGAGAAAAGAGAGTGTGACGAGTCAAGAATACAGCCCATCAATCAAGGCTAAGACGCCTTCTGTCAGATCCGTCAACTCCTTCAAGAGTACTCATTCTACCGCAGCAGCCTCTGATATGCCAGGCGGCTTCCCTACGATCAACGACCCAACTCCTCCCTCGCCGCCAGCCATCGTGATCCCAAAAAGGGACGAGGAGTCGAAACCTTTCACCTACTCACCGGTAGACCCAAGACATCGCATTAGCATGGCCAACATGCGACTTGGTCTTGCAGATTACGATGACGATGACGATAGATCACCATCACCCAGCCCGAAACCTCCACCATTCTCTCCTATACACAGTCCCAACGACATGGACTCATCACACGGACTGGAATTCGCATGAGGGCGATTATGTTCGGGAATAAAGAAGCACTCTGCACAAATAAATGACGACAAACAGTACGTTCAAACAGATCAAGGGCGCGTAGGAAGCTTGCCCAGAGATCAGAGCAATTTTGGATTGAAGTACAGTACAGATGCAGTTGAAGGCACTGATCTTGGGTGTATATAAGAAAGGCTATATTGCTGGTGTGAACAGCTACATAAGTAGATAGTGGCCACTGTAGATAGTAGCAAATATACCTAAGTACTCGAGCTATTAGTAGAAAGTGCGGGGTCATATGGAGGTCCTTTTGCCCCTGACGTTCCCTCCTTTGCTCAGCCTGGCTGCCTTCGACGCCGTCCATTCCACATCAACATCGCATAGCCCATTCATTTCCTTTGCATCCACTACTCTTGTGTTGGAGTTTGCACGTCGTTCAGGTTTCGCGACTTATAAAGGCTTCTCGTCGACTTAGTAGTTTGGCGCCTTTCGCAACAAACCCCGCTTCTTCACTCTGGTAAGCAGCTTCCTTCTCATCATCAGCGCATCAGTTGTGAGGCCAGCCCGTCTACTTTCGCCTACATTCTATCCAAGAGCGCGGTCGATAGTTCCACGGGACGACCTGCGAGAGTCCATGCGCTCAAGATCAAAATCCAGTCGTGCTCCAGTGGTGGGAGGAGGATGTGGTCATCTTCTGTTGCATTCACTTCATCTCCAGGTACTTTCGAGCTAATACTTTGTGCCATGCCTTTAGATTACGACGCATTCCTGCCGATTAGCGATACTCGGACCTGGTTACGTTTACTATTCACGGCGTTTCTGTTACGACTACGCTCGCCTTTTGAAGCGGACATTTGAGCAGAGCTCTCTGAGCGCAGCAAACTTATCAGCGATATAAGCGCTTCTAGACGTTCATATTTAGAAGAGTTGCAAATTTCAGGATAGGAAGCATATCTGGTAAACATCTGGTGCTTCAAACTGTATGTACACAACCTGGCTCAGCGCAGCTAAGAATATATTACACCTCCTCGGGTGTCCTGGCCCTCTGAGCGGTACACTGCTAACACTTTATAAGTCTGCTTAGCGACTTTGGATTCCAGGTACCTCAACCGCCCACAACCTTTCTCTTTATATTCCAAACAAAATCAAATACATCACCAAGATGAGCGCTTTTCCAGCCTATAGTGAGCAGCCGCAAGAGCAGGCACAACAGCAGCAGACCGGTGGAGAGAACGGCACAAGCACATTTGGCAACCTCGGCCAAAACCAACCTCAATCAGAGAACACCACACAGGCAGCAGGTGCTACGGATGGGGCTTTCAATGGTAATGGCGCCACTCCTGCTGAAGGTGCACCTCCCGCGGGCGGAACAGACTCCAAGACTACACTCTGGTATGGCAATATGCGCGCTCTATTGATGCTTGAATTGATGAGAACTTCGTGCGTAGTGTGTGGTTTGGCATGAACGAGCAAGTCAACGTGAAGATGATTCGCGACAAATTCTCCGGGTACGTCGATAGTTTGTGTCTCCCGAAGCACGATATGACTGACCAGGGCTTGTCTAGAAGTAATGCCGGATACTGCTTTGTTGACTTTGCAAGCACCGAAGCTGCAGCTAAGGCACTACAACTGAATGGCACGTTAATTCCCAACTCAACTCGTCCCTTCAAGCTCAACTGGGCATCCGGTGGCGGCCTTGCCGACAGAAGGTTAGTGATTATGTCTTGTGAATTACCCTCAGAGCGTACTAATGTTATTCTCACCAGCCGCGAAGAACGCGGTCCTGAATACTCAATTTTCGTCGGCGACCTCGGCCCTGAAGTGAATGAATACGTCCTCTACTCTCTCTTTCAATCCAAATTCCCATCATGCAAATCCGCCAAAATCATGTCCGACCCTATCACCGCCATGTCACGCGGCTACGGCTTTGTTCGCTTCAGCGAAGAAGCCGAGCAGCAAGCCGCGCTTCAACAAATGCAAGGAGTCTTTTGTGGCAACAGACCCATGCGCATCTCTACCGCGACACCCAAGAACAAAGGTGGACCTCAACAGCATGGCGGTCATGGTGGTATGAATGGGGGTATGAACGTGATGCATGGTGGTATGTATGGTCATGGTGGACCAGGCGGCATGGGTGGCTTCCAACAACATCATAGCCCTCAGGGTTTATACGCGCAATCTGGTGGTATCGGCAACTACCCACAACCAGCCCCTAACGCCGGCTTCACCTCTCCCTCACAGCCAATGAACCAGTTCACAGACCCCAACAACACCACTGTTTTCGTCGGCGGTCTCTCTGGCTATGTCACAGAAGACGAACTCCGCTCCTTCTTCCAGGGCTTTGGCGAGATTACCTACGTCAAGATCCCACCCGGAAAAGGATGTGGATTCGTCCAGTTTGTGCAGCGACATGCAGCAGAAATGGCAATCAATCAGATGCAAGGGTATCCGATCGGTAACTCGAGAGTGAGGTTGAGTTGGGGCCGAAGTCAAAACAACTCTGGACCGGTTGGGACGCCATATCGACCGACGCAACCGACTGCTGGACAAGGGGTTGGTGGCATGATGGGTGGTATGCAGGGGTTGGGAGGTATGCAAGGCATGCAGGGGATACAAGGGATGCCTGGAGGCGCCTTTTACGGGCAATTTGGTCGTTGAGCATGAGTAAGTATTCGTCTTACCCTCAAGACGTGAACAATGCGAATTGAGCTAATATATCTCTTACAGACATGCACCATCACTCATTCATTCCCATCATAGCGCTGTTTTGTCATACTCTTTGTTATTTGTCGGTCGTTGGTCGTTCTGCAAAACGCTGGATACCCTCTTTGTCTTACGGGATTCTTGATCTTTGAGCGCGGCTGGGGGGAGTCACAAGTCAAGGCAAGGCGTTCACAAAGGGCATTTGGACGATGGAGGGAGACTATGAATGTCGAATTTGATATATGCAGAGTGAAATTGGCTGGTTCAGAGATATAGGATACTCGCTTCCAGTCGAATCGTTTCATTCCTTTTATCATTGTGTCCGTTACTTTTCTGTTTTGTACTATGTGTGTGTGATTCGGCCTGTCTCGAGTGAGGATACATAACACAAGCGCCACTTGTGAGCTGTTAGTGGAGGAGCGCAGAGAAAAGAGTAACACTTTGATAAAGCAAAAAGCACAGCTCTCATTTCTAACAAACATACAAGCGCTATCAATACAGTCATAACTAACATACAAGCGCTATCAATACAGTCATAACTAGACTTTTTGTGCCCCCTCCTCCCAGACCAAACCCAACCAAAACTCCCAAGACACTATGAAACTTCCCAAAAAGACATTATCAGTGCTACCAGAGCCTCTAAAGACAGTCGTAATATGAGATACATTGTTGCAACGCCGAAGTAAACACGCACCAAGGCGGTCTCCTTCACCTGATCAGATCCCGTAGACGTTGTGACAAAGGCTTCAAGCCAGCAAAGCTCGATTTGGTGCTTGGCAATACTGGACGATCAGTTCCGACCACTGCGGTGTTCCCTTTACCAGGTGCCTGTGAGAAACCAATATTATCCAAAGCTCGAGTAGCGTCCAAGCTTCTTCTTCTGATACCTTCGGACTTGGTTGAGATCAAGTTTGGACGGATAGCCAGCAAATCCCTGCCATCGGTCGGCAATGTATCGCCCTGCATACTGGTCGATCGTTTGAGCCTGTGGTAATCAGGCACATCAGGATTCACTGCCAGTACTTGTTTCGATGCGACGGCGCGCAATGTAGAGTTTC
>Ga0181464_1000977_pt1 | contig 13803 bp, 11 predicted proteins | sample InSIn2gowninarea_FD_119074 | JGI IMG/M metagenome (GOLD analysis project Ga0181464, IMG submission 119074) | Clean room microbial communities from NASA Spacecraft Assembly Facility at Jet Propulsion Laboratory, Pasadena, California, USA -... ...
AAAATAAAAATAATTCAAATAACCGTTAAAATCTAAGTTGATTGTAGCACAATTGCATAGTTACAAAAGAATCCATTTAATGTATTTTTTTTTATAACATGAGTAAATTATATGATCAAAAAATCAGGTTTTACCAAGGCCCAAAACCTATCACAATGATGTTATATTTTAGTGCCAATAGAAACACAAATGATCTAGTACCCAACTACAAACTGACAGTAGCTTAACTACATCTACAGAATAATAAAGATAATATTATTATAATCACTATACTCAACAATACTATACAAAATTTGTTGAGAACCTATACATGATGGAAGTACAAATATCATATGCATTCATTTAGGTTGGGGAATTGCTCCCCTCATCTCGGTTAGAGTAGCCTTCTTTTGTGATGAGACCACCTTGTTACTTTTCTTTTGCATTTTGGAGGTAGACTTCCTGATTTTTTGCTTCATCCTGACAATCTCAACACCTGCTTCCTTGTCAAGTTTGACAATTGCTAGAGGTGGAATAACCTTCGAAATTAGAATTTTCATTAAAGGTTGTTCACTGATATTCTCCATAGGCTACTGTTCCTACTAAAGCTTGTTCTCCTTACTTTCTTTTAAAATTCCTCCTCCCTCCTTGTTGGATAGAATTGGGTGTTCCTCCTAATTCCTACTTAATCCCTTTATTGTTTCCCCAAGGTTAGCTCTCTCAAGATGTAACCCTTTCTCTTGAATATCTTTAAGAATATCCATAAAATCCTCTAAATTCATGGATTTCCTATTCTTCTCCAATCTTCTTTCATTAATTATTGCATTTACCTCCTCAATTGTTGCCTTTGCCTCTTCAGTTTCACTTGTATTAGGTGTCTTCCATTAAGAAACTTCTACCTTGATACCCATCTCTTCAAACATAAGGGTTGCAACAATGCCTTCCTTGCTCCCCCTTTTAACTTCCTTTGTTCTAACCTCCTTAGTCGTAGTGTCATTTATACGTTTAATATCCTTATAATCATATACATTATCTTCATTGGTTGGGGTTTCTAGGCTACCCAAGTTTATGGAGCTATTCAGGACATCCTCAACCTCATAAAATATGATAGACTTCATTTCCCCTAATTTCCTAAGTCATTTTCTCTTTCTCCCATGGATGGGTAGGATTCTACCCTCTTCTCAGGTTCCATCAGGGTAGGGCTATAATTCCTCTCTTTTGAAGGGGTTTGATCCTTAATAAGAGAATTCTTGGGATATTTAGTCTCTTTCCTAGCCCTACCACCCTTTAGGATCTTCAATTTCTCCTTAACTTTAGCCCTATTCCCTTGGATTTCTTCAATGGACTTACCTTGATAGCAGCTACCCATCGATGAGTCTTACTTTGGTAGTAGGTTGATCATGATTTGGGAAGCAGTTGTTGCCCTATACATTATGGCCATTAAACCTTAATACCTAGGTTCACCTCACATACTTTTTGAACTTTTTGCATTGAGTTTCTTACGACATCTGATAGATAAGCTATAAAATTCACTCTCCACTCCTCTTTATCCCTGCCCATTTAAAATGATTGAGTAATAACAAGTACAAACTAAAGATCATAATGTACCTACCATCTAGGGTGAAGTACCGAATCACCCACATTGCTATCATGTCCCATGGTTTGGATAATTATTTTAGTGCATACCTTGTCTCATCCTTCACTTGGTCCTCTCCTTCAATGAAAAATGCATCAATTTCAAACTACTTAGCTTTTTCATTTTGTCAAAGGAAACTTCCCGACAAGCTTAAACCAGTAACCTCAACAATTACCTCTATAGAAAAGTTAACAAGGACTAAACAACTTGAGCATTATTCCCATTCAAACTGGTAATATTTTTTTGAGAAATCATCAGGATAAAGCCATTACAAAGTTCTAGATACCTATCCACTCCCCCTTTTAAAAATATCTCTCAACACTCAACATTGAGCTTCACCTCCCTATCATTGCTTGGATCAATTTGATATGCCTTCCCCAAACTTGTAATCCTTCGATTCACAATTGTGGATAATATTGGTGGATCGTAATCCATGAATCTCTTATGAATTAATGAAGATACAAATTATTATTATGAATAGATGGTGTACTTTATCACGTTGTTTAATAATTCATTTCGTATCTTTTAAAATCCTCAGCCTAAAATGACTTTTCCTCCCTTTCCTTATGTGCCTTATTTTTTGGTGACATGCATTGTAAAACTCATGTTTTTCAATGAAGCTCCTACAGGGTCCACCTATAATCATTCTTATTTTTTGTATTTTAACTATTTTTTGGTTGTATCTACCTTACTTTTGACCAAGGCCTCCACCCAGCCTCCTCCCTTGAGGTCCTTATGATCCCTTCATCATATTATAGAGATAAATCATAATGATAATAAGTTTCCACTCTGGTATAGAGTGGCCTACATATCCTTTATGATTTCCTACATCGTATTCTTTTCCCTAGTTTGTTACTTCAATGATTTCCTAGGACCTTATTATCCCACATTCAAATTATTCTTGAGCACTATTTGTTGATGAATTGGCCCAGAGCCTCCTTCATTTTATATGCTCCTTTTTTCTCTAAGATAATCTCTTCTCTATTACGCTTTCTTTTCTGTATCATTTTTCTTGTAGCTTCATCGAGAATCATTTCAAACTCTCTTAATTCTTCCTCACTTGCATTATTAACTTCTATTTCCATATTGACATTCTCTACTCCACCTTCTTCTTCTTCTATCTGAATATCTTTAATTGACTCACTTCCTTCGAACATGTATAGTGGAGTATATGGGTTATGACCATTTGTGCCTTTATTTTGCCCTTTTGTTTTCCTATTGATTCCCTCCATTAATTCCCTTCTAGTTATTATACTTGCTATTGTTTTGATTTTGCATTTATGATTCAATCTCTATACTTGTATCCATCTATTACCCTTCATCTCACGTTCCTTAGCATTTTCTTTTGATGAAGGAGTTTCAAGTTTTTATGGGAATTCCTTTGTATAATGGTAATATTATCCACAAACTATGCATTGGAAAGGTAGGTTGAGGTAGACGATTTCTTACTTCTAGGAACCACCATCCTCCTCATTGATAAAAATCTATTTTCTTATATCCTTTGAAATATCAATGTTACCAATTCCAGTGATTATTCTAACATTCTTATATTCTAAGGATAAGTTAGGAAGACTCACCCATGCTAGAATTAGATTTATATTCTCCATTTTTAGTCGAAATCCCTTATACCATAGTTGTAAAACAAGTCTCTTACGACCTAAGAACCATGTACCCATTTTTAAGATTTTATATGGGTCCTCTTTACACATGAATATGAAGAGTAAAAACAAATGAGGTAGTACAACTACTTCTACTCTTCCTTTTGTGAACTAGGTTATAACCATCCATTTCTTGATAATATAAATTTTGGGTTTGATACCCACAAAGAAAATAAAATTAGAGTATTCTTATATCACTTGGACTCGCCATTTACAATTGATTTTGGGACTATGATTCTTGCTTCATTGTCAATGATCTTGATCTCTATGTTGACTTTGATTTCTTCTCCCAGCTTATCTCTATCGCATGTAAATAGGTTCACCCATTCTCTAGTCGGATTTGGGTCTTCTTTCTATCGAGCCTTGTTCATTCCTCCTTGCAGGGGATTTGGCTGCATTGCGACTTGGGGAAACCCTATATCTGGTTGTAACTCATTTTTGCTAGTATGTTACTACTGCATCGCACATCTACTCCCCTTGTTGAATCTCTATTCGATAAGATATTTAATGCATCTTAACTATCATCCAAAAAATATTTTAACAACTATTTATAATAGTCAATAGAAGTTATAGTATGGATGTTACAACTATCAAAATTTAATTTATCTAAATTCAACTTTATATCAATTTACGTATTGATCTAATTAATCTAGGTTTGAGTATAGTACTTATTATTTATACATAAGAGGCATAAAACTTGCTTTCATTGTAGATGAATTGAATTACTTATCCCCACATACTCTAAATTTGTAGTTTAATACTTATGGTATAACCTACATATATTATATGTACATCTTATATTCTATAATTAAGTATTTTATTTAATATACTTTTAACATTATATATATTTTTTAAATTATTTAAATAAATTTGATAAAATACAATAAAAATAATTAAAAATATAATATTTGAATGAAGTTCAAATAAATCATTGCTCCATATTTAGCTTTGTTTGCTAAGGATTCCATGATGCATGAAGCTCTTTATAGGTTTTGTTGATATTTTCATGAGCCTTACAATGTAGCAAGCCTCACTAGTCAAAGAAGTGTGTGTCAAACATTTCAAAAGTCATATGTGTGTGTTTACCATTGTTTTCAATATATATTTACCATTATTTTGAGTGTTAGTTAGAACTCACAGGGAAACTAATGTTAGAGGGAGGGGATCAACACTATACCAAAAAAGAGCTTTAGGGATGGGTGATTTACAACAATTTTAAACCACCTCAACTTTGACATTCAATGGAGGTTTTAAACTACCCCCATAAACCCTAAGGAGGCAGTTTAAAATTCCTTAAAAGAAAAAAAATTGCATGGACGATCATTTTTATTTTTCATGATGATTTACTTCACTCCACGTATGATACACATACAGTTTCACAGATATGCATAAACTATGTAACCTTTGTCAGTATTCTTCTAGCATATGCTACCATGGAAGCTCTAGAAGAAGGTATAGACACCCATTAAAGAGTAGTTGAAAATGGTTTTTCATAGAATATTTTGGTTATGAGTGCCCTAATAAATATGTATGCAAAATGTGGAAGAATACACAAGGCCCTAGAATTGCTTGAAAAGTTGCATGATTCAAATATAGTTTCATGGATTGCAATAATTGCACGATATGCATAAAAGTGGATTTTCTGAAAAGGCTCTAGAGAAGTTTAAGCATATGCAATTCTCATGTGTAAATCCATACTCTTGCAACCTTTGCTGACATTCTTCCAACATATGCCACCATAGGAGCTTTAGAAGGTATGGAAATCTATTAAAAATAGTTGAAAATAAGTTTTTATTGAATAATTTGGTTGTGAGTGCTTTGATAATCATGTATACAAAATGTAAAAGAATACACAAGGTTATTAATTCTTTGACAAGATGCATGATGCATACATAATTTTATGGAATACAATGATTAGAGGACATGTAATATATGGATACAACAAGGATACCCTTAAACTATTTGATCTAATGAAGCACTTGGGAACCAAACCTAACATCATAACCTTCTTACGTGTTCTACTTACATGCAACTGTGTAGGTGAAAAGCCAAACTCTGCCAACTTTACCAACTTTCTTCTAGCATATACCACCATGGGAGCTGTAGAAGATGATCTTGTAAGTTTAGATCTTTTTTAAATTGAAGGTGAAGGCAAATTTCAATTCAAATAAATTTTTCAAATGAAGGTGAAATTATTTTAGGGTACCTTAGAGAAGATCAGTGGTTTGACCATAAAATCCAAAAACTTGTTCAAATTTGAAAAGAAAACACATAAAAAACTTGTAGTACATTAGTAAAGTACAAAATTTGCAAGACAAAGATGGTATTTCCTACCTCTAAATTGTTACTTCTAGATTTATAAGTTTTAAAATGAGGAAACTATGCTACATGGAAGATGAAGATTCAAACAATCTTTGATTTTGAAGAATTATTATCGAGATAAAATAATTTACCCAAACTACTATTGAAGATCAAAAAAGTTTGATCAATGCAACAAAAAGATGTGTATGATCATCTTACTTGGTATCTCAAATGATCATATCTAACCTCATATTCATGATTCCAAAGATACCATTGATGCTTGAAAAATGTTATAGGAAGTGTTTGCATCAAGAATCAAAATCAAATTCTATATCTTTTAGGATAATTACACAATATGGAGTTAAAATATGGAGATAAATTGAAATCATTTCTTCACCAAGTTACAAAATTTTGAGCCTCCTTACAAGCATTAGGAGAGATAGTGGATGGTAAGCTCGTAGTACTTGTTATCTTAAGAGAACTCCCAAAGTCATAACACCCCTTTCTGAAATCCTTTAACATTTTGAAATAGAATTCAAACTCTGAATTATTGGTAAATATGCTTAAATAAGAAGAAGCCTTTCATGATAATTCAAATGATGAGGATAATACTATGATGTATAATTAGAGAGGAAGGAAGTATTTTAAAAAAAAAAAGTAAATGCAAGAATTTATAACAGTCTAATGACAAGTAGAAAAAGAGTTATTTCATTTGTGGAAAGAAAAAACATGAATTATAGGATTGCTTGTATAATTCTTTTACTTAAGTATCTTTGAGAAACAAGAATTATAAATAGAAAGGAATAGGTCCAGAAAATAACATATAATGGAGGAATAGAATACCACCACCATGAGGAAAACAATAAGGAAAGGTTTCTAATAATATTGAAGAAGAGAAGGATACTGATGATTTTGCTCTTTTTCATCAAGAGAAACCATTTGTAACAACCACTTGGTATGTGGATTCAGGTGCTTCTAATCACATTATTGGTTGAAAGGATTGGTTTATTTCCTTGGATGAAAAATCCTATCCTAGTTAGGTACATTTAGGTATGGACACACTATACATATCATATCATACATAGAAAAAGATTTGATAATAATTGACCACATCATACATACCATAAAAAATAGAGTTGTTGAAAGGTGAAATCATACCATTATGGAGATGGTAAAATGCATGTTGAACTATGAAAAGTTGAATGGAGCATTTTGTGCTAAGGTAGTTAAGACTACAATATATTTATTAAATAGAACACCTACAAAGGATCTTGAGGACCAGATACCTCAGTCTCAGAATAATACAATATATATTTATTTCTTAGGGTTGTGATACCTCAGTCTTAAAATAATTCTAGGAGTAGAAACATAATGAAGCTTAGTGTTCGCACTGTCACATGCATCCACACTCACATCAACGTTTGTGCTAGTATTCCTGCAACAAATCAAATAATTCATCAAAGGTAAGTGTAGGTATTATCTCATACCCTTTATATTTACATACATGATTTATAATTCACTTTTATCATGCTTATTCATTGCTTGATACATCACGTCCTTATGGGGTGGACATTAAATAACCATCACTATTTTATGAACACTTGGTTGGAATTACACCATCCATTTTCTTGGGTTAGCTTGGTGATTGGGACTAAACTAATCATCAATATAATGACCACATTATCAGTGGTAGTATAATTATGTATGGTTGGGAAACAAACCAATCATATTTGAGTCACCTTTGTTGGTTGGGTCTAAACTAACCTCTATTATCATCTTTGAGTCACCTTTGTTGGTTGGGTATCAACTAACCTCCACTATCATCTTTGAGTCACCTTTATTGGTTGGGTCTTAACTAACCAACACCATACTAGTTCTTTATGATTCATGTGTTGCATCTAGGAATGGGGCATGTACCTCATGATGATGATTGACATATATGGTTATGATTGCATGTGACACATCTAAGAATGGGGCATGTACCCCATGATGATATAGGATACACCTTTTACCATGATCTTGTATGGATCTACAAATAAAATATTAAGTATTTATCTATTTAGTATTTTCATGATGATGTATGTATCTTATATTTATTTCATCCTTGCTTCATTATTGCTATATCATTTATGGTAAAATGTTATGATGATTTACTTTATTATCACTGCTATATCTTTTATGAGTTAACTATCACATATATGATTGGAAGTTTGGTATTTCTCTCTCTCTTATATTTCAGATTATTCTTTTCTCTTGGTTGATTCTCCTTCATGCAAGCCATTCTATCTCACAACCAAGGCAAAGAGGGGTAAATATACATCATCATTCCTTGATGATTTAGATAGTTGATCTACAACTAAATCAGGGAAGTATCAATTTTTTCTTCTCTTTACCTTTACTTCTTTTGCAAGCATAATTTCATTTCAAAATTCATTCCCATTATACTTGCAAAGGGGGTATTTATTGACACCTAAAAATGGTCCCCTTGAAATGGACCAACTTAGGTGTAACATTACATACATGTTTAATCACACTTTATGATAGTTCAATCATATTTTACTTTATTATCATATATTTCTTAGGTTGTGTTCTTATTTTTATGTTAGGTACACCGAGATGGCTTCAACCTTCTTATAAGGTTTCAAATGATGATATCATGCCTAATATAAATGTAAGTATCTCTAACTTGGGGAAATCATGTCAAGACTACATCTCAATAATCGGTACCCTACACTTGGGTGTTTCTAAATGTTGTCTATTGAGATTGGAATCTTGTTATCACTCGAGTAAATACCTCTCATTCATCTTCATGATCATATGCTTAGTTCAACTTATCGACACATCTGCTGTTACAGATCCTTGTTGGAGGACTTCATTCCTTTGGAATTCTAGCGCCCATGCTGAAGTGCACACCTGCGTTGAGATCATTTTTGTTTTTGGCTATAGGGTTCACACATCAAGGTCATCCTTATTTGATAAGTTCATCCTACATAAATTTAACATCGACACAGGTAAGGACACATAGGTATTTATCCTACACTTGATTCCACCTCTTTAGTGCATACATTCATTTTCTATCTTAACATCGATATAGTTTATAATTCTACTATTGCACTGTTGTACTCTTTATTTCCTACTATTCATGTATGTTTGTTTGAGTTAATTAGATTATATATTACATACCTAAATGTTTATATGTATTTAGTTCATTTAGGCCAAAAATCAAGGTGTACCAAAATACATATCAACAAATAGGGTTCATAATGATATCAGATACGAATAGAGCATCCAAAGGGGGATCTTATAATATTGGACCTATAAGGCTCCTCATACAACCTTGGAGATTAACTTTTGACCCTCCTGTAGATCCATCTATAAATATAGTATGGCGTAATCTCTTTGCCCTTCTACTAGAATTCTAAAGAGAGGATATCTTGGTAATGATTGGAAACATGTTGGGTACATACATAAGAAGATCAAGTGAATCAACATAAGGAGGATCAACGACATATGCAAGGGTATGTGTGGAGATGAACTTGGAGAATCTACTTTTAATATAAATTGAGTTAAGAGTTGGAACAAATACATGGAGGCAACAAGGGGGTTATGAATCAATCCCCTTCCCATGCAAATATTTCCATGATTATGGGCATTTGGTATGAAATTATTCAAAATTAGTGAGAGAAGAAATGCAACAATCCAAGACCACTACGAAAAACCCCACCCAACAAAAAGAAATGAAGAAGTATTTTAAATAATAGGAAGCAGATTCCAAAAAAATAACAATAAAGCAAGATGATAAAACTCGAATAGAGTAGGAAATAAAAACCAATGCTCAACTTAGAAGACTTCTTTTAATAAATATGAAATCTTGAAACTAGATAACTCAATGAAAGGGAACTAGATGATGATATGGAGAAAAAATAAGAACAACAAAATACTTGGGAGAATAACCCCACCCGAGAGGGGATAAATACCTTACATGGAAATAAAATGATAACAAGATATGCAAGGGTTTCAAGCACCACCTCAAAAAATAAAGACATCCATGCTTCCATAAAATGATAAGGGAGAAGCCATGGTAGTATACATGTCAGAGAAACATTCATCAAGGGATTTCATTATTGGAGTGGTAGAGAAGAGTAGAGAGAAACCAATAATTGGAATCAATTAGGTTGAGAAGAAATAGAAGATGTTAAATGTACATACAATAGGCATAAAAATAAATAAGAAAAAATACATAAATAGGAAGAAAAAAATCAAGGAAGGTGAATTGGTAAAATCCATAGAATTTTTTTGATATTTTTAAACATATATATAAGATATCTAAGTTAATTATAACTTACATCTTTTTTGGTTTGACTCTGATATAAATTCTTTGATTCTAACTTCAACCACCTTAAAACTAAACCATAAGAAGAACGAACATAATTTATTAGAGATCCCTCCTATACTACATTTAAGATGAAAATGATAGAAGATACCAACCATATCTACATCGGTTAGAAATCATCAACTCCATTTAACATACCCACAATATGTGAAGGTTGAGAGATTTGAATATGGGACCTCCCATTTTCAATTTGAGAGTTTTAACACCCATTTACCTTTCCAACTCTCCTCACATGATTAAATAAATATATCAATATTTTTTAGGGTAAACTTTTAAAGTCTCTTCCATCCATCTAGCAGATAGTGCGACTGTAGCCAAGCCTAAGCTCCACTACGATTTTGTTAGATCAACCAGTGTGATTCGAATTTAAGACCTCCTAGAGATAAATCTAAACACTTAACCATCACATTATCCCCTTGAGAATAATAAATATACCAATATTAATACTAATGAAATATATCAAAAATACATTATCAAACCTTTCACTCAACATCATTAATACATAAAACAAATAACATAAAATACACCAATATAAAATAAAAATAAATAAAAGGTATATAAAATATTTGTGATACCAATAATACTAAAATACTAAAGAGAAGGCCTACAAACTACAGACAATAATACCAAAATACCAACCACAAGGTTTGGAGCTGAAATGGTCCTCGTTATTCACGTATTTACAAAAATGGTTTTAGAATTTTTTTATTACAAAAGTGTCCATGACAATTTTCTCAATTGTAAAAATAGTATGAAGCATTTTTTAATTACATAATATTTAAAATAATTATTGTTATCCATAATATTTGTGATGATTTAATGATATTATTTACAAAATATTTTAAAATAAAAATGAATTCATGATAATTATTACAATAAAATTATACAAATGTAATCATAAATATTTTAAAATAAATTATTTAAAAATGTTTTATGTAATTTAAAATAAATATTTATTTTAAAATAAATTAAATATATAACATCATCAATTAAATATTGTTTGTGTATGCAATCTATATCATCAATTAAATATTTTAAAATAAATAAATTAAAAAAATAATTGTAAATAAATAATAATTATTTATAAATAAATTATTTAAAATATTTTCATCTAAAAATATTATTTTATATTTGTAAATATTTATTACATAAAATAGCAGTATGCATGAAGATTTTAAATATTATTTATTACTTGTAAAATAGTCATAACAAATTTTTTAAATATTATTTATTACTTGAAAATTTTGTCACCATCATTTAAAAAAAAAATTAGAACTATTTTGTAATAAATTTTTTTATAAAATTATTTTTGTAAATACTTGAATTGTGAGAACCAATTTTTTGATATTCTCTATACACTACAATGCGGTTTAGAAGTATGCTTCATTTTTAGATATTCTGTATACACTCTGCTTCATTTTTGGGTCTACATGAATACTATAGAGAAAATAATATCTATCATGTTGTTTTGAGATTGTAAACGTCTTTTTTTTTATTAATATCAATTTACCTTAATCTAATTAAAAAAAACCATTTTTATAATTTATCTTTAATATATTTCCTCTCCTCTCTTAGATGTAACATCACAAAATTAAAGTTATTCTATGATCAAAGGGGAGGCCTCCCACCTACCATAACTACTCGATAGAATTTTAGATGCTATGCATGTGCCATAACTACTAGATAGAATTTTAGATACCACGCATGTGAGTAAAGAAAATTTGAACCTGAAACCTCTTTTTTCCAACTCACTTCTCACCAACTCCCCTTACAACTTCTAATTAATTAATAGGATGATGGGCGACTCTATAAAACGCATGTGGCAGCTTCAATGCCTCACCTTCAACTTTGCCGCTTCCTGTGAGGCATGGCGGGCCGAAAGTTGATACTCGCCAATATGATGGTTCCCTGTATGGTTTTGGTTTTGGCTTCAAGCAGCCTTATCATTACAGTTGCCCAAGACCATCCACAGACTTTAGAAGTTGGCCATGGTTGCAGCCCTGACACATACAGATACGTGAATGAAACTGCTTTCCAGGACAATCTGGATACCGCCTTCGCATCCCTTGCCTCAAATATCTCCCCCTCCAATGCCTCCTTTTTTGCTACGTCCGTCAGTAATGAGGGTAACACAGATGCAGTCTATGCGCTTCTTCTGTGTAGAAAGTACTTAACATCTCAAGAGTGCTTCCAATGCTTCACGGCAGCAGAGAACAGACTCAAGCAATTTTGTTCCAACGAAGGTTATAATGGGGGAAGAATTTATATGGATGGCTGTTTACTCCGTTATGAGAATAATACTTTCTTTGATCAGGGCACGGATGGCGGCAATTCTAGTTTATGTGGGTCTGCGTATGACACGAACCCGAAAGAGTTCAATCAGACAGCGGACATGCTTCTATCACAGCTCATCACGACTGCTTCCAGTAGCGACGGATATGCTGAGGAGGTTGCCTCCAAGGCATCAATCACTCTGTATGGTGTAGCTCAATGTGTGCCAACGCTTTCAACCGCCACATGCCAAGATTGTTTGAAAGGAGCTCAGACCCTTGTAAATAGCTGTCTTCCCCAGCAAGAAGGCCGTGGTCTTCAGGGCGGTTGCTTTATGCGCTATGCAACTTCTCCCTTATATGACAATTTCAACTCTAGTAAGTAATATTGATATATTTCTAAATAACATTAATTTCTTTTTTGTGTTCATTTCTATGCTTATTGGTATTTTATTGCTACAATGAAGTTTTATGAACGTATTTTGCTTCCTTATGTACAGTAACGCCAAACTTTTCCAAGCTTAATACTTATTTATATTTTATTTCCTTATTTACAGCAAGGCCAAAAAAAAAATTCAAAACACGGCCTATATTGTTAGGAAGCATAGGAGGAGGAGCTTTACTAGCGGCGCTATGTTACGTTTTTATTTGGAGACGTTTCTTTCAGAGATTTAAGCAATATTTTCGTCGTAGATATATTTACACTAGAACAGGTGTCGTAAAAATTTAATGGTTTCCTTACCTTTTCGTGAAATCTTTTAGAAACTCATATGCTATGTTATATGGCATACACAAGCTTGAGAATTGTGCTATTATAATTCTGTAAGATTGAAAAGAGTGCTATCATAATTCTGTACGCAGAAGGGGATTTGGCTGCGGCTGAAACTTTCGAGCAAGTTATTTTTGAATACGATGTTTTAAGAGACGCCACTGAAAATTTCGACAATGCAAACTTGCTTGGAAAAGGAGGATATGGCGAGGTTTATAAGGTAAATGAGACTCTAAACTGAAGTACATAATTTATTGTTTGGGTCAATCCCTGTTGTAGTTGATATAAAGTGAACATATATGCTAATCAGGGAAGACTTGTGGACGGAAAAGCAATTGCAGTGAAGAAGTTGAGCGAAGGGCGATCTAGCAAAGCAATGGAAGATTTTATTACGGAAGTGAAGCTGATAAGCAGTGTTCGACACCGTAAGCTTGTTCGTTTGCTTGGCTGTTGTGTGCGAGGCCATGAGCGATTGCTGGTTTACGAATTTATGTCAAACAACAGTCTTGACAAGCATCTCTTTGGTTGAATATCTTCCAATGAGTTTTGATTCACATTTTGTCATTCTTTTTGGTTATTTTTCTTACATTCTGGCCAAATACAGGAGATACAAGCAATCAGCTGGACTGGGAGACGCGTTTCAACATTATAGTTGGCACAGCTCGTGGCCTTGCTTATCTTCACGAGGATTCCAACATTCGAATTGTGCACAGAGATATCAAAGCTGCAAATATACTCCTTGACGACAAATTTCATCCCAAAATAGCAGATTTTGGATTAGCAAGATTCTTTCCTGA
>Ga0181464_1000527_pt1 | contig 13800 bp, 9 predicted proteins | sample InSIn2gowninarea_FD_119074 | JGI IMG/M metagenome (GOLD analysis project Ga0181464, IMG submission 119074) | Clean room microbial communities from NASA Spacecraft Assembly Facility at Jet Propulsion Laboratory, Pasadena, California, USA -... ...
ATTTTTATCTTTTTTGGTGCCCAACCTCGTAGCGACATGCAGATTCTTTGAATTCAATATGTATTATTTGAGAATGGTTTGTAGTGGGTTGACACTTCTTTTATTTAAAAATTTATCAATATTTTCAGGAAATGTTTTAATTAATGATTTCCCAGGATGCATATGTTACAAAAACACGAGTCAGTCGTGTCTTTTAGTGGATAATTAGGGTGGTATTCCCTTCCTTCTGGAAATTAAAACAATAGAACCTTCCCTGACCTTGGCCCTATCCTCTACATCTATGATTGTATCCATTGTGTTAGCCACCAAAAAATATTTGACCACTTCCATGTCCGCCATATGATAGTGACACGTTAAACTGATCAAGAACTTGTGTATGGTACACAACATGATATTTTTGTTTATTTTCTTCGTTGACTAGACTCTTTTGTTTTGAATGTGTATTATCTTCCCCTAATAGGTGCACCATTTTGGATTACCATTACGAAAATTGTACTGATAGTATTTATTAATATGATTAGAAGCAATTTCACATATATCGCAAAACATATCGGATTGTATACGTCAAAAATATTGATCAAAATACTCAGCATATTTACAAGTTTCCATAGTGTGACGTTCATTCTGACAGTTAGTGCACCATAAGTTTTTCTTCGGGAGTGTTAACACGAGCAATGAATTTTGCGATTGTTCAATTTTATCTTCAAGTTTGTTATCAGTTGATGAGATAGTCAATTGACTTTCATCATCTATTTCAATTTTTTTGTGCCAATATAGGAAACTATTTGCATGCCATGAATTCATGCATTCTTGACATTCATGGATCTTCTGGAGGAGACTAGCCACATACCATTGGAATAATAAGTGTTCATTGATAACATATCAGATTTGAATTAATATATATATTTGAATCTTTTATCGTATTCTCTCACTGTTTCATTTGGTCATTGCTTAATTTCTTTTAGTTTTTGTGCTACAGGATGTTTCTCATCCTAGGCCTCGAATAAACTGACAAAAGTTGTCTTGATTTCATCCTTCAACTTTGGTTGCTTCTTAGTAATATTCATAAACCATGTTAATGTTTTCTTCCTCAAGGTGGTTACAAACTGAGCCATTTTTTTATTTTCATCCGTAATATCATTTACAGATCAGGAATTGTCACAATCGAACCAATGGTCTTTTGGATAATCATCACCCTCCTAGAGGGGAATGTTATTTAATCCCATTATGTTTGTTAAGAATGTTAATGTTCCAAATGTTTGACTATTTCTTGACTGGTTGTTTGCAGCAACGTCGATGGTGGGTCGACTGCTCTCAGGTGTGCTATTTTGTTCTGTATTAATGATGTCTCCCAACATTGACTTGTCAATATGGCATGTTTAATCTATATAGTTGGTAAAGTGATTCACTCCATGTCACATCTCTTCGCTAACCGGAAACATACTTTCAACTTATTTAAAGGATACTAATTTCAGCATGGGGGCATGATCATGATATTACTAAGTTAGAGAAGTACCTATTCAATTTTTTGATTCTCACTGTTTTGCTGATTTTTGTGAGGATTTGCAGCTTTTGGCTAACATTTTTTTATCTTCTACATTATGCCAAACAGTTGGTATATCTAAGTAATGTCATGATGTTTTCTAAAAGAAATATCTTACAATGGGAATTTCCGTAGTGACAGACAAGAGTCATCAGTTTCCATTGCACCTACTTGCCCTCCAATAATTAAAAGTATACCATCTATTAGAGTGGGTGGTGCAACGCCTCTCAACTTATTTGAGGAGTCCCATGTGTTTTCACTCACATGCTTATGATTTTGAATTCTCATTCTTTGGTATTATTCTCTTATTTGTTCTCATCATTCTTGCCATTTGTCCCTTGATATCTTCTAAATGTTTGTTAACTACTTGTATTGTTGATTATAAATCTGTCGAGCACTTTCTTGTTGTTGTTTTATGACAGTCAACCATATTCTTTCCATATTTATAATTCTTGACGACTTCTTTAATTGTACTTATTTCTTTTACTTTTATTTTATTTCTCATGACTCATTACCCCCCCATGCCAACCCAAACTAGAGTTAGTGAGTGAGGGAGCACAAAATAATCATGTTTATTTTCTTAAAATGTAATCCCAAGCCTTTCTTATGTCTTTTCAATGGGCTTCTAGGTAGCGTTCCTAATCAGTTTATTGCTTCCTCTAATTGGTATTGGTTGAAGTCTGAAACAGGGTTCATATTCAATATTATGGTCTGCACACTTATCAAGGAGAAACTTATGTAAAAGGGTAGCAATAAAGAAAAACAATTTTTTGTTCACATCGTAAAAAACCTGCCTTTAACACAATCGATAGAAGTTCAATCTCATATTGTTTGTTCCTCACAAAAATCATCCAAAACCAACTTCACCCACTCATATACATTTGTTTGAATATCATTTGAAAGTCTTAGTAAGAGTCATGTATCAAATTCACTTTCTAGTTTTTTCATGAATGACTTGATCTAGGAATTTCTTGATTTTTGTAGGGGCACCTTCAAAAAACCACATTTGCACTTCGGTAAAGAAATTTTCTTTGGCTTCTATTAAAGATGGTCAATTTCTTCCTATGCATCTTTCCAGGTGATTATTTATTTTTTCCTCCCGTTACAATAGTATCTCTTCCAAAATTAACATTTATGCTTGCATTTCCATGGATCGAGTCCAAAATACCTACAACAAAACCAATGTTGTAATCTAGGGAAAAGTGTGTATGGTTACTAGTGGCATAGACATGAAGTATTAACTTATCAAAGAACATAAAATAAAGAAAGAGAATAGACACAAGTAGTAGAGAACAAGTAGAATCACACTTTATATTACATCTGTGAAATTCCAAGACAAACTAATACATCGATACATATACAAATATTTATATCATGTTTGGATAGTTACAATAGTATCACTGCCCAACCAGATTCTTAGCTAATCTGACTTAAGTTATATTAGTAATCGTCTTTACATGATATACTTATCTGACTTGACTGATCTAGCCAAATTACTCGACTAGCCCCTCCAACATGTCTCTAAGCCATGGTCTTCTACACAACCCTGATGGTACAAATCTACAACATGTGAATAGATGTGCTATGTCGAGCATGGTAGAAACTTCCTAATTACTGGTCAATGAAGTGTAAAATCAATAGATGTAAGGCAACCCACCAAAGATGAAAATGGAACCAAAGGTACGTATAATAGTCCACTAAGTGTCAATTCGTGAGCTAATCTCAAACACTGAAATACTCGACCAATCATTGCTTAACGAGATAAACCTAGTATTGATCATAAAGCATGTCATTGAGGTATGCAATATCCAAGGTACTACTGGTTCCTAGACAAAGCTCCTTGTTAATGTGTTGAATTAAATATGAGAATATCCACTGAAGGAGGGCCTTGATATATCCCCTATAAGCCAACACAAAACATATTGAGATATCATGTGAGTGGATGAAATCATAAAGTACTATAGACAAAGGGATGGTCAATGAAAAAACATCAATAAGGATTGTAGATGGATGACTCAGGATAATAATTCCCTTCAACACATAATAACATGAAATAAAAGTTACTTGGAAACATTGGCTAATGAGAACTATGTGATATCATGAAACAATGTAGAGATTAATAGAAATTTTCTAATACTCATGAAATCAAACTGAAATCAAGAGATTACAAATTTCCTCTACTATTCTACAGAATGGAAATAATAATTTAGAAACACATGAAATGAAATGAAATCATCAAAACCAAAATAACACAATGATTTATAGGGGAGCCCAACAGGAAAAAACCCCTCCATTGATTTCCATTATTTTAGGTTAAAAGATAAACAATTACAATGTGTTGCTTCAACTCTAAAGCACACCCTACATTGCAATCTTATTCTCCTACTTCCTAACTTTGTATGTCCAACACTTAGCCAATTCAAGCCACATCCAACCTCTTATTTCCTTGTACAATCCTAGACAACTTAGTCCCCTACAAAATAGGATAATTCCCTAGTTTCTTGCACAATATCTTGAGGAATTAATCACCTACTTAGTGCAAAAACACTATACACTAAATAGTATACACATATAAATACAAACATGCCTTTTTTTCCACTTCAACTAGGAAATTAGAATTCCATACATGGTTGTGTTTATTTTTAGTTGATTTACTAGTAAACTGAGAGGTCACTAAGTTAGCAATAGTTCCACTACCCAACTGACCTTCAACTAACTCAATTAGCCACTCTAAGCTCAGTTAAAAATGTTCAACTGAAAATAACTGAACTAGATTGTTAAATTTTAGCAATCAATACATGGAAAACTCTACTCAACCCTATAACTCAAATTTATTGATCTAACCTATAGAAATCCATGTCACACAAGTTAACTGCAATCCAAGTCATCTTGTAGATGTGGAAAATCGAATTACTCAATTTAACTAAGGCCAAAGTAAACATTAAGCCTTTCATTCCTACATTTCTAATACTCCCTCTTAGTAATAAAAGGGCTCTGTACTACCAAAATCAAACTCTTCTAGAATTTACTATAGTACTACCTCTAACAATTGTTATCTCTACTGCAACAAATTCAATTAATAAGCATCCGAAATACTAAATCACCCAGTGTATTTCTGCAACTGTATACTAGGAAAATTAAATTGTTGTTATTTATGACTGCAACAACAATCACTGATCCTTCAGTTACTGAATATTTTGGGACCCTTTAGCAAGTTAATTATCCTTGAGGAAAGAATATTGCTACTTCTCTCCTATGGATCCTACCCAATTTCTGCACCTTTGTTACAAATATCTACATCACCGTACCTGACTCCTATAGGTATAGATGCATGCATGGTCAATTCTACCTCTAGCTTATAAATATTTTTCACTTTAACTCCAACATGTTTCACTTTCTTAGTAGCCACATACTTCTGAAATGATTTACCCTTACTAAATACAACATCATATCCTCTATCCTCCAATATAGCTACATAAATCGAATTCTTCCTCAGCCTTGGAACATACATAACATTTGTCATATGAAGATGGGAGTTTGACTCCCTCTTAAAGGTGACAATAATAATTCCCTGAGTACCATACCCCCCATCATCTCTAAGTTTTATTTTCATCTGGAGATCCTTCTACTTTAGGCTACTAAAGAATTCTTTGTTTCATGCCATATGTTATGAGGCACCAGAAAATAGGGTGAAATCTAACTCAAATTGAGATGCTAGGGTGTCTCCTCCCACTCCTACTGTAGGATCCTTTCTATATTTCATATGGTGACATTTGGTTGCATAGTTCCCATATTCATGGCAGTGAAACATTTTATTTTTCTTAGGTCCTTTTTTCCATTGTTTTAGGTGGACTTTAGCTCACCTAGGGCCTTCCTTCCTTTAGCATCCTTTCCTTTGAAAACTAGAGAATGATCTTCTTCCTCATGAGATCTGGTTGTGACACCATATTTAATGTTTCTTATAATCTCCTCCTGGACCAAATCAAACCAAAGTATCTCCCAATTTGGTAGCTTGTCTCTTCTATTAACTGAATGTTGATAGTTGTGTTAGGAATTTAGAAGTCCAAGGAGTGTTAAGCTCACAAGTTGAGATGAGGCCATATTTTCTCCTACTCCAAGTTCATCTCGAACCTGAGTAAATCTAAAAAGGTATTGAGGAATGGATTAATGTTTTTGGATGTGATTATTCTTTACCTTATCTTTCAATGATAATTTCCTGGCATCATTGTTGCTCTAGGATAGATTTGTACAAGTTTTCCACATTTCAAAAGGAGTCTCCCTTCCATGCAAGTTTGAAATGACACAATCTCTAAAACCCTCCAGAATAATCATCTTAGATTTTCCTTTCTCTTTCTTCCATTGATAAAGTGCCTGTGCATATGATACTGTTAGTTTTTGAGTATTAGTTTCTATATAATATTATACTCCATTGTCATTTAGGACAACTTCCATTGTGTATTTCAAAGCAAAAAAGTTCGAGGAACCCTCCAATTAAAGCCTCAACCCATAGAAGGACATTGTTCCTGAACTAAAGAAAATTCTTGCACGACAAATTTTCTATTTGAAATTTCTTTGGGAGAAGATCAGAATATGGTCTCCAGGTAGTCTTTCGTAGCTCTGATACCATGTACAAGAAATTTTCTAATATTAATGAAATCGAACTCAAATCAAGATATTATAAATTTCATCTACTAATTTGTACAATGGAAATAACAATTTAGAAACACATGAAACCATCAAAACCACAAGAACACAATGATTTACAAGGGAACCCAACTTGGTGAAAGCCCTCCACTTATTTTCATTAATTCAGTTGAAAAGAGAAGTAATTACAATGCTTTACTTCAACTTTGAAGTGCACCCTGCACTGCAATAATGTTCTCCTAATTCCTGACTTTCTTTGGCCAACACTTATACAATTCAAGCCTCATCAAACATCCTATTTCCTTACGCAATCCTGAAGAAATTAGTCTCTAGAAATAGGAGAATTACCTACTTCCTTGCATAATAGCTTGAAGAATTGATTGTCTGCTCAGTGCAAAATAATTGTACACTCACCAATATACAAATATCAATACAAAAATTCCTTTTCCTCCACTTCAAATAGAAAATTATAATTCCATTCATGAATGTGTCTATTTTTAATTGATTGACTACTTACCTAAGAGATCACTGAGTTAACAATAGTTCTATTACTCAACTAACATTCAACTAACTTGACTAGCTAGTTGAGATCAGTTAACTGAGTTCAACTAGAAATAATTGATCTGGATTTCTAAATTTTAGCAATCACTACATGAACAACTCTACTCCAACCCTATAACTCAAATTTAATCATCTAACTAGTAGACAAGGCTATGTCACAAAAGTTAATTCAAATCCAAGTCATCCTGCTGATGTGGAAAATCGAAATACTCAATTTGACTAAGGCACAAGTCAAAATTTAACTTCTTCTTGCTACATTTCTACTAAAAAACACAAGAGGCATTGAAGAACACTCCATAGTGACAAGAAAAGGAACTAGCTAAATGAGTAGACAGACTCATATGTTCAATATGACTCCAAGGCATGCTAAAACCTAGCTATAAGGAAATGAGGAAAAAAGGTGCCATATTAAAGGCAAATGTGACATTCATTGCCATTTTTATTGATAATTCAAGTTAATTCCCTTCCCCTTTTCTATTTTTAGTCTCTTTCATGGTTTAACGAGAATGAAAGAAAGGACAAGTAAGATCAATATTTAGCTTTCTATTTAGTTTTAATGAGCTTGAAAAAGAGATAAAAGGATAATTGGTGATTTTTAGTGTTTGATGAGCATAAGAAGAACAAAAAGGAAGATATTCTAAAATGAATGAGTGGAATAAAGGGTAGAAACTAGTTCAAGGTTGATGGAACCACCCTAAGTATAACGATGCAAAGAGGTTGGAAAATAAGACCACTCATCATAGAAGCCCCCCATGAAAGGTAAGAAAACCAAGTGAAAGCAAGAAATTGACCAAGAATAATGTGACAATGGAGATGAAATGAGACCAAGGCTTATTAACATACATACATGAGGCTAAACAGTCACAATAAGGAAAAGGAATAAAATTTTGTGGAATCCTCTCAGGGCAAGGAAAAAAAATGATCAAGAGGATCAAATGAAGCTCAAATTATAATTCATCAAGGGATAAAATGACAGATTCTGAGATGGAACATAACACTACATGGACATCAACATGGAACAAAGGTGTTAGTTTAGGGTATTAATCTGGATCATTGGAGGAATGATACTTACATATTGACATAAGAAAAAAATTAAAACTTCTTAGCAAGTCACCCATCCTAGTACTACTCTAGCCTAGGCAAGCTTAGCTGGAGAGTTCTTGGGAGATCTAATGCATTATTTTCATTGTGATCCTGGTTGTTTAATAAAGGAACATTCATGAATGGAAAATGAATATGTCACAATTCTTGAGAGAAATACTTCAGAACATTAGTATAATAAGAACTCACCCTCCTCCCACATTTACCCAAGCTAACTGGTCCATATGGGTAAATTTTTTAAGAGAGGCTACTATGATGTGATTCAACTCACCAAGTATAGTTAAGGAAGTGGAACAAACAAAACACAACCGAATTGACCTTCTTGAGGAGCTGCAGACCCTTCAGGAGGTAACCAACCTTCTCAAGTGGGTAACCCCGGACAAAAATTATATTTTTACTGTCCTATAGCGTCAGTCACTCCAATAACAAGTCATGCATGTTACCAAATCCTTCCAATTGCTCCCATAGTAAGGCATGCCAAAAGATATGGACTTTTCCAAGCAATTTTGAGTTAGAGACCTGAGATTTTGTGTTGCTTTTTTAGGGCCATGACTTAGGCCACTACCAAAAACTTCATGAAACTTCCATGAATAATAAATGACATTGAAATAAAAGTACTAATGCAAACACTTGAGAAAGGACTTAACCAGAACCCTACTAGCCATGAGACTCATTTCATCAAACGTGTCACCAATATGTAATCTACAGGTCATAACAACATATCTGAGCATATGGGGCTCATAATTATTTGAGATTTGTAAGGAAGCATTGATGCCTCATCACAAAAAAATGTATTATCATCTATTAGGTAATATATATGTTTCTCATTCATTTGGAAATCAAAACATTATAATATCCATACATCAAGTCTGTCATAAAGCATACTCATAATAAAAATATAACCAATAGAAATATCAAGGATATAACAACCAAAAAAATAAAATATAAACCAATACATTTACACTTGAAATACCAAGGAGAAGGAACTCTTATTAGTGAATGCAAAAGACTAATAGGTTTGGTACTTCCACGAACCACCTAGCCATAAATTGGTTGGTCCAAATATTTCATTCAGCCAATCACCCCTGTGACATATTTCAAGCATGCATGTGGGAGTCAAAACCAAACCAAACCACATTTCTAGAGGCTTTATCGCAATCCCCACCAGATCACTTGGCCTTGAAAAAGTAGGGACACCACTAGATTTCTCAACCTACACCATGAGGAATTTTCCTATCTCCTAGTCTCTAGGCTTTACCGTATATCCCACCATACAAAGGTTGAGGATTCCTAAGTGTAATCAAGACCCCACCCACAAGGATTTACCATATATCCTATCATTCATCAATTAAGGATTCCTAGGCATGATAAAGGGAACACGCCTCTAGGATTTACCGCATATCCCACCATTCACCAGTCGAGGATTCCATAGCCCATCGAGGCACACAAAATCCAGCGTTACCACAATCCCACCTTCTCCACTCCAGGGATTCCTAGGTCTTGCGTCATTTATTTTAGAGATCACCTCACTCAATTTTGAAACCATCCAAAAATCTAGCTCAAGCAAGAACCCCTCACACCATGGCTATCTAAAAATGGTAAGGCAATGCTAAAAGTCACTATCATGCCTGGAAAAAACCATTCCAATTGCAACAAGAGAACCATGTACACACATTCATGTATCATGCATGCCAAATCTAGCAAGGAAATGACACATGCAAATTGATACCTCCAAGCAATCCTATTGTAGTTTCTTGATTTGACTCTTGCTTGATCCTTACTTTTATTTGCCTTGTTTGTCCTCCCTTTTTTTTCCTTGGTCTAATTCTAGAGTGCTCCAAGAAAACTGTAAGTCTCCAAGAGTTTGAGAGAGAGAGAGAGAGTAAAGAGAGAGATTTGAAACTAAATTGACCAAAAGGTTACCAAATGATCCTCATAAGCCTTTTTATTAATGAGGCCTCTATTTTCTTCAATTTTCCATTATTTTCCTTCAATTTCCTTGTCAAATACATCCTTATGACCTTTCACCTTTCTTCTCTTTTAATTTATTTTATTTCCATAAATAAAATGCTAATTAATGCTTCATGATTTTCCAAATCCTTTGCCCTTTCCAATTTCCTTTAGCCATAATAACTGAAATGAACAACCAATAGGATGTTTTTCCATGAACACCCAATAGGATATTTTTCCCAACATTCAGCTTGGAATATGTGTCCCATCACCTTGGTCTTATATTTTTTCCTTTATTAACTTTATTACATGGAATTTTGACTAGGGCTATTACATAATCCTCCCCCTTGGGGGAATACCATCCTCAGTGAGTAATGACACCTATAACTAGCAAAAATTCTGAGATGAAAAGCATATTTCCCATGGAGCTTTATAACTGAGCTCATTGCAATATTTACAATTACCTCTGTTGAAATCATGACAATCATATTGTGTATTAGAGATTTATAACACAACTTATTACAATATTTATGATAACGACCACATATAGTTATGCACATTTGCTTGAACTAGTAAATAAGTGCGCTTTCTATGGAAATTTATAAATCCACCTCGATTCAATATTTACAATGATATAGACATGTACATATATGAAAATTTTCTCTATCCAGAAAATAGAAGGATACGATACCCGCATTAGCAATAATGCAATCTAGCAGCTCACACCTCCACCCTCAAAGTAATACCAGGATTCACCTCCTTCCTAGGAATTCCAAAATCCACTATCAAAATCAAATTTGCATCCAATTCCCAACACTACAATCGTACGCAACTTGTCCCCTCAGTGAACAGTGGTGAGCTCATTGTTCTAGGGCACACTCCCAATCTGCATCTGATGCCATCTAGTAATGATAATGACCAAACAAATCCATTCCCCAACCTTCCCTTCTCTTCTATACAGTCCCTCAGGAAATCCAATCACCTCCTTCCATGTGATCACTCACCTTCCAAGTTCCTTGGAATCCCCTATCCTGGGCGATCCATCCCTTGGAAATGTTTCCTAGCATCAAAAGGTCCAAAAACCAAGGCATATCCCTGCCTCAAAACCATTATACTAGGCATAGCATGCTCATGGAAATCGATGGACACTATTGGGTACCAGTGTCCCACAACAACCCTGCTCTTGAAGTGCTTTACCAGCATAATGCTTATTGTTCCAATAACTTTGTTGTTGCTACTAATACTTGCAGTCAGTTTCAACTAACCAACCTGAGCATTTTCCATGCTTTCCCATACCAAGCCCATAATTTCAATTATATTAAAAGGAATTGAAATAAATTCAAATCATACCTTGTTGGTCACATCTCAACAAGGTATGCTTACAATTTTGTTTACTTCCTATCATAACAAGTCAAACTAGCTCTTTGATCAAGTCATCATCTATAAATATATCACATCCGGTTAGCTTAAAACACAACTGTTACACAGCAATTTTTCACCGTCCCTGTTACCCCTCTCCCACACTTTGGAGGACTCATTCTGGGACCTGTGAGAAGTGACATGACCCGAAAACACTTGCACTATATTCCTCTAAGTATGAACTTTATATGCCCTGAAGAGACCTTCTGCAAAATACCCATAAAAATAGCCCTTTTTCCATTGGCGCAGTTTCACAGTGTATCAGTCGCACCAATGGGGGAAATCCTCCAAAGAGGGCACACCAGTTGGTGCTCTGTCTCAGAGTTGCAGTCGCGCCAACCCAGTTGGGTAAAGTTTTTAACAAACAAACTTCTGAAGGTTCTCCCTAACCCACTCATCAACTGAATCTATGTTGAGTTACGATGGTTTGGCTTCGAATCTCCGTAGGAGGGAAGTAGTTTGCCACCTCTCATGGGAGCTTCTTAGTGATAAAGCCAATCCCATGGATGTTGTGGTTGATCTTATCTCCTTCCCCTCTATCTATAAAAGCTTGTCCTTATGCCTTTGGCAAGCTAGTGATAGTGATAGTAAGAATTCTAGAAGTCCAAGAGATTAATGCTACAAGAGCCTTCTTTGCACCCATAAGGCCAAATCTAAGTGAGGAGATTCTTGTAACCAAAGAGAGAGAGGCTTTCTTCCCATCCCAACAAGCTTTGCAAGACATGTGTTGCTGATCACCCAGCCAAAGGAGGATTTGATGTCAGAACTATGGTTGTATTCTTCTTTGTTGTTTATCAATAATAGATGACTATCATTATGGTTCCACTCTCATTGTCTTTTGAGATGATGTTTGAGTTATATCTTTTCTGACCGATATATAATTGCATCTATTGGATTTTATGCTTGTGTTTGTGTTGTTCTTTGTATGTGCAGGTGTCCATTCACAGAGATCATGGGGATCGTGACCAGCCGGAGCAAAGGAATGAGAGTGGTGACTCTTCTACGAATACTAGCATTGGAATCCAAGTAGGCTCTCATCATTCACCTTTCATTTGCAATTACGAACTTGCGTGATAGCGTTGTTTGATTGTTGCTATACCCGGTCTGGGCTAGTAGGGATCGCCTCTATCCACAGAGGGGATTTACCTCCACAACAATTTGGCGACTCCGCTGGGGAGTTAGCTTCTTGTTTGATTCGTAAGCTTTAGACGGAGCCTGAAGTACGGCCAGATAGCCTTCGAAACACTATTTCTCTACATTAGCGAAGTAGATCAACGCCACTTCAGTCAATCTCCGGTTTTGTTTACGAACTAAACAACTTGGAGTTTTTCTTGCCTCTTTGGTTTTCTCTTGTTTTGCTTGCTTGAATAGCTTTCTGGGTTGGATTCTTTAGTTGTCTCTTGCTGCCTGGTCTGTCTGGATATTGTTAGCCAAGTCTTGGACCGCTTGTTTTTATTTTTAACCTAGAAAATTTGATTAGCACGCTTTTTAGCCTGACAGTCGTGCCAGTTGGCGCATGTTGCACACAGACAACCTGCGCTAATCCCTGAAAGGTGCTAGTTGCAGCCTAACAGTCGCGCCAAGCTCGTGAACTTTTCCATTTTGCTTGTTTGGGAGCTTCTAAGCTTGGGTTTTGTGTCTTATCACATCTTTTTCAACTACTAGAGTGTGTCAGAGCTTTATTTGACTGGTTTTTGGCCTTCATCCTTCGGGTGTTTGCTTCTTTCCATCGATTTCACATTTTAGCCCTAGGGCATCTAGTGGCTTTCTGCATCGAGCCTTCCATAGGAGTTTTTGGTCTTCTGATCGTTCAGTTGACTTCTTGGTTACTCTTTTGCACTTGTTCAGTGGTTGTCAAAGCTTTTTATTGTGTTATTCGAGTGATTTACTTCTTTTCCACTTGGATTTCGCTTGGCTTCGTTTTGGGCCTAGATCACACGGCTCATTGAGGTCTTTGTGATTTTTCTTGGTTTGAAGGACTGCCTTGGTGTTCAGGGACTTGATTGTGTTTTCATTGAGTGAAATTTGTTTTTTTTACTCTTTGTTATTATTTCTCAAAATTTGTTTAGTGCACTCTGCCATCGAAAGAAAACCAACGATCTCTTTTGCTTTGCATTAGTTAATGGAAATTAGAACTTTTCGTTGTTATTAACGATTAGTAACTTTAGAGAAAAAGTTTTGTTAATTGCCATTAGCTGCATTAGAGTTATTGTTGATTGTTTTATGGTCATTTTGTTTGTGTGAAAGCTCTCAACTCTTTCGTAGCTAGCGTTCATCGAATGAAATAATGATACATTTTGGCATATAGCTTGCATTTAGGAAATTGTGAGAAATTACATACGGTAAGGCCTGGAAATTGAAACCTAATCCAAGATCAACCGTAAAATGAACTGAATAAATCTAACAATGCATTGGAACTTAACGCACACATCTTTAGAGGTCTAGGCTAGAGACGTGTTCTGGCGTCGTTAAACCTAGTCATTGTTGTTTTCACATTAAGGTTGGGTGATTCCTCCTTCTGTGACTCAATAGTGGTCTAATACGGATTTGTGCTCCCACGTACCGTCGAGTATATGGGGAGA
>Ga0181464_1000978_pt1 | contig 13786 bp, 12 predicted proteins | sample InSIn2gowninarea_FD_119074 | JGI IMG/M metagenome (GOLD analysis project Ga0181464, IMG submission 119074) | Clean room microbial communities from NASA Spacecraft Assembly Facility at Jet Propulsion Laboratory, Pasadena, California, USA -... ...
TGGAAAATTCTTCCTTTATCAATTCAAGTAATTGTTTTACACCAAGAAATTCTCCCGTATCGGTCACGTTTATTTTTCCCAGATACCAATCAGGGTCAATATTGAAATTTCGCCATTGAATCATTTTCAATCCCGTTTCTTTGATCACTTTTCTAAGTGCCTCATATTCTTCAACACTGTCTGTCATCCCTGGAAAAACGAAGTAATTGATGCTTGTCCAGCCGCCAAAGCTATTTACTACTTTCAGGCTTTCTATAATATCTTCAAAAGCATAATTATTAGGACAATAGTAGGGCTCGTAGATAAGTTTTCTCACACTGTTGAGGCTAACACGAATGCTGTCTAAACCTACTTTGCAAAGTTCACGTACCGCAACAGGTTTAGAACCGTTTGTATTAATGTTTATACTGCCTTTTTGTGTATGTTTCCTAATTTCAATAATTGCTTCGCGAATCGTTTGCCACATTAGTAACGGTTCACCTTCACAGCCTTGTCCAAAACTTACAATAGGATATGGTGCACTTTCAAGGTGAGGAACGGTATATTCAACAATTTCTTCAGCCGACGGTTTAAAAGTTAATCGATCCTGGGTAGAAACAATTGCCTCATCTTCGGGTTGAAAAGAAATACAGCCAACACAATTGGCATTACACGCGGGTGATGATGGTATAGGGCATTCCCATCTGCCTAAAAAATAATTACGTGCAGCGGGGCATTGATAGGTAAGAGCACAATTATTTGCCAAGTGTTCTACAAGCCTGTTATGAGGATAAGTTTCCAGAGCCTTTTTTACACCTTGTTCAACTATCGATTGATCATAACCTTCACAATCCTGTCTTATGTCTTGTTCTATACGAACACAAGGCACAAAAAATTTTCCGTTTAACCATCCTGCAGCAGTATAGCAAAACAGTGGAAGAGTAGGAGCGTCAGGCGCTGTCTCATAAGCCGCCAGGTAAAAACCAGTATGCGCGGGAGGAATAAAGGCTGCAACGGCCCAACCTTTTTCGCACAAACGCATTTCGCCTGTCTTTACATCAATCCCAATGCCTCTCCGTCCGGGTAATTCATACAATTGTCCGCCTTCGGGCAGTTCAATCCACTCATCTTCAGGAACGGGAATAGCATCCCAACCTGTTCTTCCCGTTACGTATAAAGAGGTATCTTCAAAAATGTTCCCCTCTCCATCAGAATATAAAATATAAGGCGATTGTGTAAGCATGATTTACTTTTAATACAGAGACAGACGAAAGATCAAAGACGACAAACGGCTGAAAAATTTTGCAAAGTAAATGCTTATTCTTTCAGGCGTTGTATTACTTCGTGTCTTTTAAGAAAAATATAAATGTATTTATTTGTTGATAAAGCGTAAATAACGAGGTGTGTAAGTTGCAACAAAATAGCTCTCAATCTGTGTCGTCACATGCATGCAACTCATGCAAAGGCATGCTATTAAAATGTTATATTAAATCTGATCTAGAGTTTAACCATTAAAAGGCTGTACCATTGCAAAAATTTAAAAAAATTGAAGAAGATTCTTAGCTACAGAAAGTTATTAGGTGTCGATGAAAAAGCAGGTTTGAAAGAATTGAAGACGGTTTACAGGAACCTGATGAAAGAATGGCATCCTGATAAGTTTCAGGAAGGCGTGGAGCAGGAACAGGCGCAGGAGAAAAGCAAAAAGGTTATTGAAGCTTACCATTTTTTAGTTAGCATCTCTCCTGAAACCCATGCAGAATCTTCTGAAGAATACTCCAGCATTATTACATCTTCTATCATTGCAGATTTAAATTACAAGGGCGAAATTTCAATATTGACCCTGATTGGTATCTGGGAAAAATAAACGTGACCGATACGGGAGAATTTCTTGGTGTAAAACAATTACTTGAATTGATAAAGGAAGAATTTCCAGATATTAAATATGGTTATTTTAACCCACCCATAGAAAGAATTAAGGGAGATTTTACTATGGATTTTGCACATCACTAATAACGAATAATCAGTAATGAACAACTAACAAGCATCTTAATTCATTATTCAAAATGCATTGTTCGTTGTTCATCAATCATTGTTCATTTAACTATGACCACTACACTCATTCTCTTATGTCTCGCCGCCTTTGCTGCCGGTTTTATTGACGCTATTGTTGGTGGTGGTGGGCTTGTACAAACACCGGCAGGGTTAGTACTACTTCCACTTTTACCAGTTTCTACAGTTATCGGAACTTTAAAAATCCCCGCTTTTAGCGGAACGGCTTTGGCCGCTGTTCAGTACATGCAAAAGGTTCAGATTAAATGGAAATTGGTGTTAATAATGATAGTGCTGGCGTTTGGATCAGCAATGGCAGGTTCTTATTTATTAAGCAAAGTCAACAATTATTTCATGAAACCCTTATTGCTGGTTATCCTGGTACTTGTTGCCATTTATACTTATACAAAGAAGAATTTTGGAACCCATACAGAAAAAGATCATTCTTTCAATCAGCAAATAATCTATTCTATAACTGCAAGTATAGTTCTTGGATTTTATGATGGTTTTATTGGTCCAGGCGCAGGAAGTTTCCTAGTCTTAGCGTTTATCACTTTACTTGGTTTTGATTTTTTAAAAGCAAGTGCCCATGCAAAAATGATTAATCTCGCAACCAATCTAGGTTCTATTTTATTTTTTGCCGGAAGTGGTCGAATAATCTTTGCTATAGCTATCCCTATGGCGGTTTGTAATGCAATAGGTGGCACATTAGGTGCAAGACTCGCAATTGTAAAAGGTAATAAATTTATCCGAATCTTCTTTCTTATTATAGTTATCGGAACTATTCTACGCTTTGCTTACGATATAATATAGTACCAAAAAAAGACCGGATAAAAAACCCGGCCTTTCGCAAAATGTTTTAAAAAATTTCAGTGCTGGTAATGGAACTAGGTGGTTGCTTCCTCTTCTTTCTGCATCATCAAATAGGCCTTTATAAAACCATCCAGATCTCCGTCCATTACAGGTCCAATGTTACCAACCTCATAGTCCGTCCTGTGGTCCTTAATCATCTTATATGGATGGAAAACGTAAGATCTTATCTGGCTTCCCCATTCTATCTTTTTCTTGCTTGCGTTATTGGCGTTTTTAATCGCTTCGCGTTTACGCATTTCTTCTTCATACAAACGGCTTTTCAGCATCTTCATAGCCTTTTCGCGGTTCTCGCCCTGTGTACGCGCCTGCTGGCACTCTACAATTATACCGGTAGGTTTATGCGTTAATCGCACTGCTGTTTCCACCTTGTTTACGTTCTGTCCACCTGCGCCCCCACTTCTAAAGAAAGCCCACTCTACATCAGCAGGATTAACTTCAATTTCAATCGTATCATCAATTAACGGGTATACGTAAACACTGGCAAACGATGTATGTCTGCGGGCATTACTATCAAACGGAGAAATACGAACCAGTCGATGCACCCCGCTTTCAGCTTTTAGAAATCCGTACGCAAAGGGACCTTCAAACTGAAGCGTCGCACTCTTAATACCAGCGCCATCGCCTTCCTGCAAATCCAGTTCAGTCACATTCCACCCCTGTTTCTGACCATACATCCGATACATGCGCATCAGCATTTCGGCCCAGTCCTGGCTCTCTGTTCCGCCAGCACCCGGGTTAATTTGCATAACGGCTGTCAGCTCATCTTCGGGCTGATTCAAAGTACTCTTGAACTCCGCTTCTTCAATAGCCGCCAAAGCGTGATTGTACGCCTCTTTAGCCTCCTCTTCACTTGCCTCGCCGGCCTTCCAGAATTCAAAAAGCACAGCAAAATCCTCCACCGCAGTTTCTACGCTGTGGTAAAGCTTTGTCCAGAACTCACTTAATTTAATTTCTTTAAGAATACCTGTTGCCCTTTCATTATCATCCCAAAAGCCGGGAGAAAGAGAAAGTTGCTTATCATTATCTATTTTTGCTTGTCTGTTATCGACGTCAAAGAAACCTCCTTAGGACCAAAACTCTGTCCCTCATTTCCTTAATTTGTTCTTGTGTCATAGCGGCAAATGTAAGATAAAAATCGTCTGAACCACCATTTAGAAATTAGCGCAATTTCTATCAATATCGCTTCTCAATTTATCCGTAAGAGATCTGGTTTTGGGAAAACGATACAGGATGACTGGAAGATTCAATTCCATTAATAACAGAGCCGTCTCACGCCGCCTAATATACTCATGGAATCATCGGGAATAATTATAATATGCTTTCCCTATTACAGATGAATACATTTTGCATAATAACTCTTTTCATGATTATCTTTCCGGCATTCCATTTACTTTTATTCGTTTCCCTGGTTCAAAAAACTTTTTTATGAGTGGATCGCATCTTAACAAATCTCTTGGATTAAGGCTGGTAGTTGTAGTTGTCATAGGCAACATAATCGGGTCAGGAGTTTACAAAAAAGTAGCACCAATGGCTCATGAACTGCATTCGTCGGGATGGGTGTTAATTTGTTGGCTACTTGGAGGAATTATTTCTTTGTTTGGAGCGCTAAGCAACGCAGAAGTTGCAGGCTTACTTGCAGATACAGGCGGTGAATATGCATATTACAAGAAAATATATAATAGATTCTTTGCTTTTATATTTGGATGGTCACTATTTGCAGTCATACAAACTGCCGGTATATCGTCTCTTGCTTATGTTTTTGCTCAGTCATTTAACAGCATTGTTTCAGTTCCACCTATATTATCTTCATTAGCTCATTTTAGTATTGGCGGTATCTTCTACCCTTTTGCAGATTTCAATGTAAAACTTACTGCTATCATTCTCATTATTCTGCTCACATGGGTAAATACAAAAGGTATAAAAGCAGGTGCCGGCGTAAGTACAGCAATTTTGCTACTTGTTTTTGCAGGAATTTTTATTATCATCGCTGCCGGCTTTAGCAGCGGGCATGTTTCTGTTAGTCAAAGTTTCGATATGCGAACTACCAATGGTCAACCCGTAACTGTAACGGCAGTATTTACTGCTATGCTTGCTGCCTTTTGGGGATACCAGGGCTGGGCATCTGTTGGTTATGTAGGTGGCGAAATAAAAGATGCAAAACGCAATATTCCGCGCGGCATAACCTTTGGCGTTTTTATAATTATAGCACTTTACATGCTTGTAAATGCAACTTATCTTGCCTTGCTATCTATACCGCAACTTGACAACATTTATAACTCAGGAAATAAAATAGCAGCGGTGGAAGCTGTAAGAACTTTTTGGGGTGAAAATGGCGCTTTATTTATTTCGGTTCTAATTCTTATAACAACATTAGGTTGTACTAATGCCACAATATTGTCAAGTAGTCGTCCTTATTATGCAATGGCGAGAGAAGGGCTGTTTTTCCCGAAAGTTGCGAAGCTAAACAAAGCGCATGCTCCGGCTAATTCTTTACTTTACCAATGCGTCTGGGGGTGCTTACTTATACTCTCGGGTACTTTTGATCAGTTAACCGATATGATCATTTTTGCTGTCTTTATTTATTACGGAGCTACAACGCTAGGTGTTTTTATACTTCGAAAAAAAATGCCTCATGCTCCCAGGCCTTACAAAGTTGCAGGATATCCTATCGTACCGGCAATTGTTGTTTTGTTTTGTGCCGTCCTTTTGATTAATACTATTTTTACAAGACCAAGAGAGGCTTCTATAGGTGTCGTATTGATGCTTTCAGGCGTACCAATGTATTATTGGTTTCTAAAAAACAATAAGCAAATACAGGATGATGTATAAAACCATTAGCATCACTGTAACCTGATTTTATTTATGCACCTTGTTGCTCATTCGCAAGAATGATGTTTTCCTGCTCAATTAACGGCAAATTTTTAAAACGCTGTATAATTCGTGCGACTACAATTACGTCTTTCTCACAATAGTTTACTATTCTTTGCAGATTTTTTTCATTGTAATAAACATGTTGCACCATACTACCATCTATATCATCTTTAGATGTTGGTATACCAAGTGCATGTGCAAGCAAACTAAGGGAAATATAGTTTTTATAGTCTCCAAAACGCCACCACTGCATTGTATCAGTCATTGTTATTTCCCACGGTTTTGCTCCATATATATTCAGGTAATGTGGCAATGGAATCTGATTTATAACCATTCTTCGGCACAAGTAGGGAATGTCGAATTCTCTAATGTTATGCCCCGCATATTGAAACGACCTTTTGTGCTTATAAAATTTATTTGAAAGCTCGACAAACTGCCTCAATAACTCGGCCTCATCATCGCCATAAATACTTTTTATTTTAAGACAAACTTTACCCGTTTTATCCTGGTAAAAAAAACCGGTTGAAATACAAATAACCTTTCCAAATTCTGCCAATATTCCCGCCCTTTGTTGGTAAGCTTCTTCCAGATTTACATTTTCTGGCATTGTTTTTGAAATTTTGTCGAAAAAAAGTTTAGACCCTTCCGTTGATAGTTCCTTACAGTTTGGAAACTGCGGTACGGTCTCAATGTCAATCAGAAACAAATCAAAAAGGCTTTGTATATTATTCAAACTATTTCTTTTCTTTATAATAATTAAAAAACCATAAGAACCATGAGCTACAATCCTGAATACTCTGCCACAAATCCACAACAACAGCCTCCTAAAAAGAGAGATGACCGTAAAATTATTTATGGCGTTTTAATTGCTGCCCTTCTCGGTACATGGGGTTACATAATTTACGATAAAAGTAAATCGAATGAATCTATTAACCAATTGCAGACACAATATTCTAACGTTGACTCTGCCCGTAACGAAATTCAAACTGAGTACAATGCTGCTTTGGCAAGATTAGACTCTGCAACAGGAAACAATACGCAATTACAAGGCGCGCTTGCTGAAAGACAATCTGAAATAAACAACCTGAAAAAACAGATTTCTTCCATCACATCTAAAAGAAATGCTACTGCCGGTGAATTAGAAAGAGCAAGAGGTTTGATCAACCAGCTTAATATGCGTATAGATGATATGTATGCAGAAATTCAAAGATTGAAAGGTGAAAACCAACAATTGGCAAGTTCTAACAAAAGATTAAATGCAGAAAAGCAACAGCTTTCTACAGAAAGAACACAATTGCAGGAAAACCTTAACACTACTGAACAAGCCCGTCGTGAAGTTGAAGATGTTGCATCTACTCTTCATGCAAGTAATATGAATATTACTCCAATTCATGTGAAGGGTAATGGTAAAGAAAAAGAAACAACAACAGCGAAAAGAGTTGATCTACTTCGTATTTCTTTCGATGTAGATGAAAACAGAGTTGCTACAACCGGCAATAAAGAGTTATATGTAACTGTTACATCTCCTGATGGCAAACCAGTAACTATGGCAAGCGGAAGCGGCACTTTTGATACCCGTGAAGAAGGAACAAAAACTTACACCAATAAAGTAAATATTCCTTACGAGCAAGGTAAAAGATCAACTGTTAACTTTGACTGGAAACAAGAAGGCAGATACCAACTAGGCGAGTACAAAATCGAAGTGTATCACAACGGTTTTAAAATAGGTGAAGGCAGAAAAACTTTGAAAAAAGGTGGATTGTTTGGATAATAAAAAGTCATAAGTAGTAAAGAGAAGAATATACACTACCGAAAATGATAGTAAGAGCAGGAGAATATTTCTCCTGCTTTTTTATTTATTGATTCCCCCAAGCAAAGAAAGACTATAAAATGGCACGTAATGAAGCTCGACCAACATGTATAGTTCTCGTATCGGCAGGCTTTCTTCCTTCATATTCAAAGTTCAATTCGAGATTATTACCAAGACGCTTAGTAAGATCGAAGCTCCATAATAGGTTTTTACCTGGCAAAAGCGCATCAAGCATTATATAACTTACTGTGGTATTTGAAGCACCGGTATAATTTATATTAGTATAGGTAAATTTGCTGGTAAAACTTGTATTATTTACCGAGTTGTATTTGCCTTCTATATTTAAAGAATTACTTACAGATTTTTCACCACCATAGATCACCTTATTTTTTTTCTCACTAAACTGGTAACTTGTAGATAAGCGATAATTTGTTCCGCTCGTATAGGTTAATCTGGGCTCTGAATTTATTGTTTGAAGCTGATAATTTCGATTATTAAATTTCGGCGTAAAAAGAGAATTTTGACCGGCTTTTTGAATGATTTCAAAAGTGTATTGTCTGGCAGGATTCCATCTTCCCCGTAAAGTCCACTCTTTAAAATTCCGGCTTTCAAAACCATAGGTGAGAAGAGATTTATTTGAATTAGTAATATTACTTACATCAAAGCCCCATTTAGTGCTAAGCCGGTTAAATGAAACTGTATTTGTAAATACGTTAGTTAGCGTAAGAAGAGACGTATCATTTAACGCTCCTTTAAATGGATTGAAAACTAGCGAACCACTTGCAAGTTCTTTCTTGCCCAGTTGTAATGAGGATTGAATGTTTAATTTTCCTATGAAGGACGCAAACTTCTTACTCTTTATGCTGTTAACCAATGTTCTGGGGTTTAAAGACATGCTATAATTAAACTGTGTATAATTGGCTTTTACAAAATCATTTGTAGGAGTATAAACACGAATAAATTTTGCCTGATCAGGAAAAAGTGCAATTTCAAACTCATTTAATTGCGGGACGTTGTCTTTATTGTAATCGTTCCATGCATACTCTCCCCTACCTGCTGGCACTTCAATATAACTGAAATCTCTCCGTTGCTCTTGTCCGGCACCTACTTCATATAAAACATTTCCGACTGCAAAACCCTTAAACTCATTTATCGCATATTCTGCTCTGCCGAGTATTGTTTTTTCTGGTTGAAGCGTTGACACTGATTTGTTATTTACTTGCAATTGACGGTAGCTAGCATTTAATCTAAATTGATGATGAGAATTTGCTAACAACTCGGTAGTGAGAGTTACATTATGACTTTGATCGGCTTGCTCAAGTTTTTTAAGATAAGGCATCTTATCACTTCTTGTAAAGTATGTAAGCGCCCAGCGATTATCTTTTGCCTGGTTTGACTTTATATAGGCAGAAAGTGTGGTAAAAGCGAAGCTTGAAGCAGAGACAGAGTCTGATATTTTACCGTGAATTTCATTATGCTCTAAAGCATATGAACCACCAATTACGTAATTTTTGAAATTAGAAAGAACTTTACTTACATCTACAGACGGACGAAGAAAAAATCCCTTATTCTGAATAGAATTTATATTGGTTAAGTTGAAAATGCTGTGAAATTGCCATCCCGCAATTTTCTGATCATTCATCAAAAGTTGCCTGTATCCTCTATAACCATCATTACGTATATAAGCAGAAGATTGATATTTTAAGCTATTATTTGCCGAATCTGTTAATTCAATATTAAAAAAAGGAAGTTGTTCAGTTGCGGCTTGTGGTTGAAAATCTAATCCCCAATCTCTATAAAACTCAACGGTTCTTAATCTTTCCAGCGGGTGAAAATTTATATCAGTTAATTCATAACCTCCGTTTGCCTTAAGTTGCAATGTCTTTCCGGTTTTATTTTGCAGATACATAAAACGGCTGATTGTTATTTTGCCTGCATACCCTTTATTATCTCCCTTTTCTCTAGAGGAAAAAGTATTTACATCATAATTGCTCATTGCCATCTCAGTAGTAATACTTGTTTTAGCATCAAGATCATACACCGCACCTACAGTAACTAATTGCTGTTTTTTAGGAGTTACCAGGTATGTGGCAGGTTCGTAATTTCCTTGTAAAACTCCATTTACCGGGGCGACCCATCTGTAAACTTTTCCGTTTGCTCCATTAAAATCGGGTACGTAATTTCCGCGTCCCTGCCCCACTTCAATAAATCCTAAGGAATACTTAGCGCTGTCTTTACTGGTAGAATAAACAAAAATTGATTTGGGTTCGCCGGCTACAGAAGTATCTTTTTGAGCATATAAAATTTTAGACGTTGAAAACGTATCTAATGAAGCCGTGGGATAAAATGCATTTTGAATACTATCGCCAATATTGTTTAAAAACTGTCTTTGTTTTTGGTCGAGAGGTTGATTAACGGGTGAGTTTTTTGCATCGGCATTAGTGTAGGCTGCAATATTTATTTTAAGTTTTTTATTTACTTTCAATTCATCGGTCACATAAAACATCGAATTTAAGAAACTCCTTTCTGCATACTCAAATTCAACCTGTATGCGGCTGTCTTTTGTTATCATTCGCTTTGGAGTAAATGCTACTTCCGCCGTATTGTAGTTGATAACATAATCCTGGTCTTCACCTCTTTGCAACAACTGACCGTCTATAAAAACCCTTTCTGTGCCGGCCAGCACAATAAAAAATATTTCATTATTTACACCTTTTAACCTGTAAGGTCCCTGGTTGCCCTCCTGCCCTTCAAAAACATTTCTTGTAAATTTCCCCTTTGCAATTGCACCACTTAGTACAATATTGTTTGAGCTATTTTTACTGATTTTCGATGTATTACTATACGAAATACCTTGTAATCTCTTATAGAAATTGAGAAAATATGATTGATTTTGGCGAAGATCGATGTCGCCTAAATTGACCTCCCATCCATTTTTTTTGAACTGCAGCCAAACCCTGTCAAATTCATTCAATTGCTGTGTAGTTCCATCCGGTTGAATTGGTATGTTATTGTCTGTAATAGCCGCTGCAACATGAATGCTGTCGGCCAACATTCCGCTTAACTGCAAATTAAACTGAGAATTCACAACGACATCCTGGCTATTACCAAAGCTTAAAGAACGTCCAAAACTGCCATTATAATTCATATTACCAAAGTCAAAAAGACTACTTGCACTTGCCAGCTTGCTGTTTTTATTAAATATAGCAGGCTGAGCAATAAAATTATTCATGACGCTATCGTAAGTAAATCGTTTGGCAACCGCATTTAAACGATAAGGAAATACGCGATAAATAATATCAACACTATCTTTTTCAGGTGATTTTTTCCAGGTGAGAACGGCATTAACTTCATCTACGTGATAAAATGAAGTATCGAAACCTTTTATAAAAAAAGTGCGCGGAACAATGCTTAAACTGTCAACGATTGCAGATGAAGAAACAGAAATTTTCTTGCTTCTAAGGTTAGAATATTTATACGGCTGACACATTGCTGTCGCAGCCGGTAATAAAGTAATAATAAAAGCAGCTATATATTTTATAAAGGTCAAAGGGAAACTTCTGCGTAAAATTTAATTCATAAAAATATAGGAGTAGTGGTAAATGAGTTAGATAAATGACAAACGTTTTTAGCTGCTTGTAATTGTAATATAATTGATTTTATGCTACTTATTTTTGAGGAATAGGGTTTTTACGGATAAACGTACTATGTCATAAGGACGATAAACTCGAGATAAAGGCTTTTTCATAATATTTCTTTAAACTCTATTTCTTTTTGGACATATATTTTAAAAAGAATTCCTGACTTTTTACCACTTCAATTGTAGAAAAGTAAAAATTATTTACATCTTCTGTCACTATGCAATCGCATTTAATATTTACAGAACTATAAAATTCTATACCGTCTTCAAAGTCTTTGACAGCTTTATTTTCAATCGCTTGTTTTACACATGCTTCATCAGTTGCTGCAATTTTAATATGCTCACATAATATGGATACTTTTTGCTTTGCAAGATTTGTCTTAAACTTTTTTTCAGCAAAATAAAATGCTATAGCAAGGCAGACAGGAGATGTAAATATCTGAAACTGAGGATTATCTGCAAGACTTAAAATGCGGGAGGTATATGTGAAAAGAGGATATTCTTTATTTAATACCGAGACCAAAATATTAGCATCCACGAATATTCTCATTATTTTCTTGAGGCAAAGAACTCATCCTTCAAAGACTTGCTGCTTCTTTTTTTGGTTTGATAAGTTGCTTCACCCTCGGCAATTTGATTGACCCAATCAGAGATCGGATAGTCTTCAAGAGAATGATAACCTGAAGTAGTAACTTTTTGCAAAAGAAACTCTACGAGCCTTGACACACTAATGTTATTTGCCTCGGCATATTCCTTGGCCTTATTAATAATATTTGCATCAAAACTTAAAGTAATCTTGTTATCCATGACCCCATTTTTAACAAAAGTACAAGTTATACGACAAACGTAAAAATTTATCACGTATTAAATTTGAAGTTTTGTCTAAACATTTTATTACTAAAAAGCCACTCCTTAAAGAAGCGGCTTTTGTGCAATTAATAATATTACTAAAGAGTTTATTTATACATTTCCTCGCGTAAACCTTTAACCCGATCATCTGCAAGGTATTCGTCGAATGTCATTAACCTGTCTATAATACCTTTAGGAGTAAGTTCTATAATTCGGTTGGCCACAGTTTGAATGAATGTATGGTCATGACTGGTAAGCAATACAATACCTTTAAAGTTCGTACAACTTTCGTTAAATGACTGGATGCTTTCCAAATCCAAATGGTTCGTTGGCTGGTCAAGAATAATAACGTTCGGATTTTGCAGCATCATTCTGCTGATCATACAACGCACTTTTTCACCTCCGCTTAAAACCTTTGTTTTCTTCATTATCTCATCACCCGTAAACAGCATTTTACCCAGAAACCCTCTTAAAAAAGGTTCGTCAACATCTGTTACATAACTCGGAACATACTGACGCAACCAATCCATCAGGTTAAGGTCATTCTGAAAATATTCATTATTTTCCAGAGGAAGATAAGCAGTGGTAACGGTAGTTCCCCACTCGAATTTTCCGCTTTCCGGCTGCATTTCATTATTAATGATCTCAAAGAAACTTGTAACAGCCAACGCGTCTTTGCTTATAAAAGCAATCTTATCATTTTTATTTACACTAAAGCTAACCTTATCAAACAGCTTACGTCCATCTACCGATTTACTTAAATTTTCGATATTCAGGATCTGGTTACCAACTTCACGCTGTTGCTGAAAAATAATGCCCGGGTATTTACGATTACTTGGTTCAATCTCCTCAATCGTAAGTTTTTCCAAAGCCTTTTTACGTGAAGTCGCCTGCTTACTTTTAGAAGCGTTTGCGCTAAATCGTGCAATGAAGTCAAGTAAAGCCTGGCGCTTTTCTTCGTTTTTCTTGTTTTTATCACTCAATTGACGAGCCATCAATTGACTACTCTCGTACCAGAAAGTGTAGTTACCGGTAAATATTTTGATCTTCGCCCTGTCTACGTCAGCAACGTGCGTACAAACCGTATCTAAAAAGTGACGGTCATGACTTACAACCAATACAATGTTTGATAATCGGCCAGGAAATTCTCCAGCCAGCCAATAGTCTCTATATCCAAACCGTTTGTAGGTTCATCTAACAACAGTATGTCAGGATTACCAAAAAGAGCCTGTGCAAGTAAGACACGTACTTTCAGGTTACCCGGAATGTCCTTCATCAGGCTATTATGGTATTCTTCCTTTACATCGAGACTGCTCAACAAAGTGCCGGCATTGCTTTCAGCCTCATATCCACCCATTTCACCAAATTCAGCTTCCAGTTCACTCGCATGCATATAGTCATCTTCAGTAGCATCAGGATCAGCATAAATTGCATCTTTTTTATGCATTACCTCCCACATTTTCTGATGCCCCATCATTACAGTATTTAGCACTGTCTCATCTTCGTAGGCAAACTGATTTTGTTTCAGAATTGCCATTCTTTCTCCGGGTGTGATCTCTACGCTGCCTTTATTAGGTTCTATTTCACCACTTAGTATTTTTAAAAAAGTTGGCAGCAGTGTTGTGAAGTTTTTAGTTGAATAATAAGGGGCTGCAGGCTTAAATGTTAATTGTAAAAATTGTAATCAGGAATGATAAGTGTAAAAAATGTAACAC
>Ga0181464_1000721_pt1 | contig 13773 bp, 18 predicted proteins | sample InSIn2gowninarea_FD_119074 | JGI IMG/M metagenome (GOLD analysis project Ga0181464, IMG submission 119074) | Clean room microbial communities from NASA Spacecraft Assembly Facility at Jet Propulsion Laboratory, Pasadena, California, USA -... ...
TAGTTCTTTTTGTACAATTGTTAATTTGGATATCTACTTACAATTTGGTTTTAAAAGTATATTTTTGAAGCAGTTTTCTAGTATTCATCATTTGGTGCTCTGGATGACTGATGATCTTTATATGTGATGGAATTCATTCTTTCTCCATCATTATTTTTCTTCCAAATATTCGGTCATGAAAGTATGTAAAAAAATTCATAATACACTTTTTTGCATTTGATTAAATATTGTTATGTGTCTCTCCATTTTCCTTACTATACTACAATTGATGTCAACTTGAAATATGTACCTACCTTGCCTCTACTTCAATAGCTGGCTAATGTATACATTGACGTTTTAGTTTAGAAGTTTTAACTATGTTATTGGTTTCATACCTTAGTGACCGAACAATTTTCATTGAATCTTGGGTTCCTTTTGCATATCTGGTTTCTATAGTTCATGAACTTCAATGTTATTTATCTTTAGATATTTTTAGTGAGGGAGGCCCCTCCAACTAGAAAAGACTATTTTATATCGCAAATAGGTTTGCGGTTACCCCTGTAAAACATTTTCTCAACCTAGAGGTTCAATTATAGGGTTCTAACAGAGTGGGTAGCTCCTATGAATGTGGATGAGGTAAGGTCCTTTGTGGGCTCAACAAGTTATTATAGGAGGTTCATCATGAACTTATCATATAATATTTATCTTATTACATTGTTGCAAAGGAAAGGTAATAAATTTGAATGGATAGAGGAATGTGCAGCTAGCCTTGAGCAGTTAAATTAGTTGTTGACGAATGCTACAATTCTAAAGATTGCAGATCCAGATTTGGAGTTTGTGGTATGTACATACACTTCCAAGAGAGGGCTTGGTGAGGTATTTATGCAGGAAGTAAAGGTAGTATGCTATGAATCAAGGAAAGTGAATGAGCATGAGAAGAATTATCTGACACATGATCTTGAGTTGACGATGATCATCCATGCATTGAAGGTGTGGAGGCACTATCTTCTTGGTAGGATATTCGTATTGATGAGTGATCATAGTGTATTGAGGTATCTATTTGACTAAAAAATATGAATGTCAAGAAAAATATATGGTTGGCCATGATTAGTGAGTTCGATTTTGAGATCAGGGCAATAAATTTAAAGAGAACATGTTTGTAGATGCTCTTAGTAGACAGATACAGGTCAATCACATAGAAACTATGAGTTCTTATGGGAGAATTTTACAGGATCAGATCTTGCAGGTAGGACAATAGGATTTCATATCATGGAGCTTATTCATAGGTTATAGTAGGGTATAGGTGATCAGGATGTGTCCTATTGTGTCATAGTAGATGGCTTGATCAGATTTAGGGACATGATTTATGTGCCAAATAACAGTGAGCTCAAGAACGTTATCTTGAGGTAATTTCATGCTAAGTCATATTCAGGTCACCCAAGATATCAGAAGATGTTGACAACAGTGAAGAAGTTTTATTATTAGGTGAATATGAAGAAAGAGGTGGATTACTTCAGCCTCTTTACTTCAGCCTCTTTTGACTCTAGAGTGGAAATGGGAGGTCATTTCCATGGACTTCATTATAGGTTTTCCAAGGACATATAGACAACATTATTTCATCATGGTTGTGATGGACAAGTTGAAGAAGGTATCTCACTTCATTCCAATGAAGTACAAATATTCAACTAATGATGTAGCATAGGCCTTCATCAAATATGTAAGTAGATATCCAAATTAACAATTGTACAAAAAGAACTATAATAACTTGGAACACATACCACATGAATCTCTGAAACAATAATGACAAAAGCTAGCACTAAGATTTTATTCAAAATTATAAGTTCAAACACACAGTGCCTCTTTTGATTCCAACCCTTCCTCCATGGTCTGTTTAGTCTTAAATACATTTTCAGGAAAGTAAATCAATATGAACAGATACATTATATTATTTATCGTCTGAGTGGATCAAATTTACCTAAACTTACAAACATCATGTTTCTTTAACAAAAATTTAAATAAAACTAATAATAAAGGGACAACTTTCTCCTTAAAAAAAAATAAAATTTCCTATATCTTATTTGATGTCTTATCCATTCATTTTATCTTTATCTCTATCCACAAGCATCTAACAGCAAGGTTCAGGCTTAATACAAAATCATAAATAACATATAGTTGAGTTACACAACTAATGAAGGATTGTGTAGTAGTTGTGTAGTAAACTCTAGCTTGACATTGACACGTGTAGCACCAACTGATGGTAGGTTGATGAAGAAGATGACTAGGTGACTATGGTGGAGAGGGACATATCTAATGTGTCCTTTCATATATGCAAGCTTCAAACCTACCCATTTCAATCCTTTCACAAAAAAATTGAATATCCGAAGTTGGATGTCTTATCCACTTCAAAAAAAAACCAAAACCAACAACTAATCACTTGAGCATTATGTCTCCCAAAAAGCATCCAAAACTACAAAGCTTGTTGATAACTCTCGTAAAAATTTAAAAATAAACTCAGCTACACAAGGTGAAGTTTCTAGCTACTGACAAAGAATTGTGATTCAAACAGATTATCTCCTTTTTTTTACTGGATGAAGGCTTAGTGGATGAAGACTTAGTCTCTTTGCAGGAGGTTATCTCATGTTATTTAGCTAGCTATGATTGTGGCTATGGTTTTGGCTATGTAGGCACACTTCCAGATGTTTGTTTGTATTTATTCTACTGTCTCCTAGCTTTCGACAACTTTTTCTTCATTAGCCTCAACCTCCTCCTCAATATAAAATTTCTAATGTAATAATTGTTTAAATTCCTACATAGGGGAAAAGTCCATTTGATGAACTGTTTGGCTCCATCAAGTGCGTCCAAGGCTTCTGCAATTTTAGTATCAACTTCTTTGATAGTCTCAATGATGGCCTTCTGGTATTTTTCATTGTTCTTTCCTACTTGTATAACTTGAAACTATTAGTCTTCAATTACTTCAAGCAATCTTTGGTACTCCTTCCATTGGTCAAATTCCTGTTTCTTTGCTGACCAAAAAACCTCCTTCATTTGTTATTTCCACCCAAATGTAGCCTTTTCTCATTTTTACTTTGGTTTCTCCAATTTCTTCAAAATTTATCACATGTTTTCCCTTTTCTTTCATAGTAAGTCTAGAAAGTCCTTTATATTTGTCACCTTCTACTTGTTGAGTTGTGTGTGATACTATATGTTTGAGATCCTTATTTTTCCTCTACATGTAAGAAATTTTAATGCCTGCCTTGGCAACATTGTCTTGTAATTTTTCAATTTCACTGTCTTTGTATTCCTCCATTTGAATATTTTGTGCTTTACCTATGCCCTTCTCTAGCATGTCTTCTGGAATATTAATAGTTTGTTGAGGAATTGGATCCTCAGTCATCTGTATCGTTCTCAACCTAGTCATCGGTATGAACAAAAATTGTGTTTCCTATTGTGTTTCTTGAACTTTTTCTTTCTCTTTTATGGTTTCCTTTTTTTCTTCGACCCTTTCTTTCACTACCGAATTTCATAGTTGCTTCAACTTAGGGCTCTTCTTCTTCTTCTTCATGTGTCTACATTGGGGAGATGACTGCATGAGCTAGAAAACCTACATCTGACAAGAAACTCTCCCATGACATCTTCCTATTTCCGAGCTCGTGCAACACTAGCAACTTGATCAATGAAAAATGGGAAAGGCTAGGAATATGTTTATCGCCCTTTGGTTGTATGGTCTCTATCATTTTACCTAGATTCTTAAATAAATAATAAGGAAAATTTGAACTCTTCCTAGCAGTAAAATGCATGATAAGTCTGATATGATATTTGTATACTTTGCTAAGTCGACCCTCACGGGTGAAAAATATCTGGATTACTTTCAACAACTAACTATAATAGTTTAACAATATGTTATAGGAAATGTAGTATCATGCCTATCCTTTAACTGGAGTTTGGAAAATTCCTTTAATTATGTTGCATCTAATTCCTGCCCCTTTGAACCAATTCTCACCTTAAAAAGGGATGGTTGCAGCTTCAAAAATAGTCTCCTCTGACACCAGAAACTCAATGTCACCCAATTTGACTCTATCTCTTTTGAAATTAAAAGAAAACAGGCTTACAAGCTGCAAATGATGACCATGATATTTTATTTTGAAGCTACATCCATCCCTTTGCAAGGTGATAATTTGTTCAAGGGGTAGGAATTAGATGCAACACACTTCAAGGAATTTTACAAACCCCAGTTCTATCTCCTTTGAAATTAAAAGAAAACAGGCTTGCAAGCTGCAAATAATGGCCATGTCATTGTATTTTCTCACAGAAAGAAATACATCCAGTGTCTTCAAAGGCCACTCTAATGGTTAGATCAAAATTTACAAGGTCTAGATTCTTGGGTTCAATGTGGACTACTTCCCCTGCTTTGTTTTTTATCTTGATAGTAGTGGTCTCCATGTGGCTTTAACAAGTATAGGAAAAAGTTTTGTTCAGGTTCATGGCATACTCATTTCATGGGGGGATGATAGCACTATACTCACACTAACAATGCAATAGAGAAACAGGTGATTTGGATTTTTTACAAGTGTTAAAAAGACTCATCCTACCAGCTCTGATAGTCTTTTAAAACAGGATGTGCTTATAATGAAATGGATGTAATGGGGTAAGTATAAGTGAAATTTTATTAAAATAACTTAATATGCTTATGAATCAACACACTCAGTCTTTGACACCATTCACACAAACCCTAAGCATGCAATATGATCCCAAACATGAACAAAATGTAAACAGGGCATTTGCATAGTAGTTATGTAGCAGCGCAACAACAATCCTCAATTGACTTAAACCTGATCTTCAAAAAATAAATTGTGGATGGGGATGATGTATCCTACCTCAAACAATAAGGATAAATGAATTGTGATTGTATGTCTCCTCTGCAAGGTGTTATAAGAAATTGCACAACAGTTACATAGAAACTGTGCAATTTCTAGATTCTGGGTAGTGCTTGTGCAATAGTCTTCAACTGTGAAAACAAACTTTGTCCTCTCACCATGCTTGATTGGTTTCAATCTTTAAACTAGTATTTTTTTACTGTGTTTTAGAATGGGAGAAAATATTGAGTGAAAATTGAGATAAGGGTGGCATGAAAAAACTTAAAATGCGCCTTTGTTTATTTTGTCCTTTGTATGCTTATTCATCCGATCACTTGTTATTTTGGTTAATGTGTCATGAATGTAGATCTAGGACAAGGGGTTATGGGAATAGTTGTTGGAATATGATACATGAATGATAGTGATTAGATATGGAGGTATATCATTGATGATGGTAGGATATGAGTGTACGAATGTGGATAATGGTGATTAGGAGATGGGTTTAGGATGAGGGGTGAGGATGTATATATATGAATGTTGGATGTAAATATACATGTGGGGGGTGTATGTATGAAGGGAATTAGTGAAATAGGGTGTAGGATGGAAAAATGTATGATAGAGAGATATGAATAGAAACATAAATTGTAAATGGTGGAATAAATTAATGAATCATACTCTATAATCAACAAAACCTTAAACTAAAACAGACTTATTTTTAATGGTTCTAACCAGTGTATACTGACACATAACCCTTTGAACCCTGCCTGACTTTATAAAAAACTAAGCTCATAAATTTCATTGATTGGGACTCTTTCAAAATTTGTATGAACCCATTATAGAAGACTTGCAAGGATGTCAGATAATGACTTTTAGACTATGAAAATAGTGGTAGTTCATAGGCTAAATTGCTGCTCAAAAACTAGAAATGAATGAATGAGACAAAGGTATTTGATCTCAAAACCACAATAGCCTAATGCACTCCATGATAGCCCTTATCTTTTCTAGATCTATTGTTATTCCTTCCTCGTAAACCACGTGTCCTAAGTAATGTACCTTTGTCTAAAAGAAACTGCATTTACTAAGCTTAGCATGCAACTAATATTCTCTCAGTGACATCAATACTACTACTAAATGTTCAACATGTTCTTCCTCATTTTTAGAATATACCAAAATATAATCAATGAATACAATAACAAACTTGTCAAGATAAGGACGCAACACACTATTATTCAAGCACATAAAAGTATCTGGAGCATTAGGCAAACCAAATGAAACTACAACAAACTCACAATGCCCATACCTAGTCCAGAAAGCAGTCTTGTAGATGTCCTCTTCTTTGATGTGTACCTGATGATATCCTTATCTCAGATCAATCTTCAAGAACACTACTTATTCCTTCAACAGATCAAATAATTCATCAATCCTCGGCAACAAATACTTGTTATAGATGGTCACATTGTTCAACTTCGTGTAATGAATGCATAACCTAAGAGTACCATCCTTCTTCTTCACAAACAACATTGCTGCAGCTGAAGGAGATACACTTAGCCTAACGTGTCCCTTTTCAAGAATCTCATTCAACTACAACTTCAACTCCACCAACTCTAGTGTTCTTATCCTATAAGGTGCCTTTGATGTTGGCACTGCCACTGGTACCAACTCAATAGAAAATTCTACTTCCCTATGAGGTGGTAACTCTGAAATCTTTTCCAGAAACACATCTTGAAACTAATGTAGAACTGGGTACCTTATCAAGACATCCACATCCTCAATTTCCCTCTTTCACTAGAAATATGCACTACAAATAACACACACCATTTTCTATTAATGCACTTCGTCGGCATAGCTTTCACCATTTTAACTAATGTTGCCTTCTTCTTACCCTGCAAGACTCTTTGTTCCCCATTGTCATCCAGGAACTCAATAGACTTTTCATAACAATCCATCTTACTTCTATGAAGATACAACCAATCTATACCCAACAACATACTATATGATCCCAATGGAAGTACATTCAAATGTGATGAAGTAGACATGCCATTCAACTCAAATGCATAAGCTCTTACCCAGTGATGAACACTCTTCTTTGTACCTATAGCCAACTTCACTAATCAATATTCTACATGCACTTCTTCATTCATACCACACTTAGCCACCAAGTCAAGATTAACATAACTATAATTAGATCCATGGTCAATCAAAATATAAACAACTTGATCACGAATCTAACCGTCCATCTTTATAATAGATTCCTTGTGATCTGCCTACCTATTATTCAGCTCTACATAAATCCAAGGAATACTTTATCCAACATCTCCCACTTTCTATACCTTATGCGCACTTTATATTTGTGGTCTACCACTATGGAGTTACAGAAAATCTCTCATGCAATGCTCTCTTCCACAAGTCCAACACTGCAAAGGCTTCCAACCTGCACCATCATTCTCCTCCTTAGATTGAAATCCCTATCCTCTAACAGATGCATTAAAATTATTATATGATGTCTCATTGTCTATGTTACTTTTTTCTTGAGGTATTTTTCGCTTCTTGTCCAATTTTCCTTTATTTTTCATTACCTTTCCAGTCTGACTTAGTCCCAAATATGTTCTTTGATTTATCATAAAAATTCTTTAGCTTTTGGATGGCCTCCTCCAATGATCTAGGCTCATCAAATTCAGTCATGTCCTTGAATGCTACTAACAACAGGCTAATGAATCTTTGATTCTTGGCCTTCTCCTACTTTAGGTAAGGCATATATCTCAATAAATCCAAAAGTATTCTAGTGTACTCCTCATCGGTCATAGATCCCATCTTCATCCCATAGAATTATTTTTCCTTGTCATCATAGTATCTCTCCACTCAAAGTCACTCCAAGTCAACTCCTCTTCATGAACACCACTAACATTCTTTACATCTTCTGACCAAATATCTTCTTTACCTTTAAGACTAAAGGTCGTTATCTTGGCCTTCATGTTCATTGAGTAATCATGTGACCTAAGGAACTTATTCATTGCTTTCTTGAACTCATCTTAAAAATATCCCCTATCACTCTTCCTGTAAGGATGATAGCGATGATGACCATGATACCTATCTAAGCCGGAACTAGAGTAAATCCCATGTCCACTGGATCATATATCATGTGTGTCCAAGAATTCACCATCTATGATCGTGTCATCTCTATCTTACTTGTGCCCACCATGTGATGTTCAACAATGTGCTCCATTAATCCTATCTCCCTACCCATAACTAATTCTGAGTAGTCCCTGTCTCTGCAAACCTTATAAGCTCTAAAGAATCAACACATTGACCTCTACATGTTTCTCATGTGCCCTCCCAATTCTCTCTTGTGATTGAATGATTCTATCATTATCTTCTTTGCAACCCTTATTTCTACCTTCAAACTTCTCAAAGTGTCTGCTATTTCAGGAGAATATCCCTCACCATGTTGCTCATCTAATCTATAGGGAGAATCTAATGAGTTGTAGTCTGCCATCTTATTAGTCATTTATGTTCTTCTCTTCCTACAAGGTATATCATGTTAGCTAAACCAAATCATAAACAAATGAATGTACCTCATTATAGTTTAGGGGAGGATATCTCATTTGCAAGACCAACCAAATCAACGCAATACATATATGAACATAATCATATCAACATTTAATCAGTATTTCAACCATTATCCAGTCATCAATGAATGACGATACCAACCACATACCATGACCTTTGCAAGAAAACTATCACCGTTCCTATGTATTCATAACAACATATAAATACCAATATTCGTGACCAATGCACAACCGACATGCACTCATGAAGACGAAATTTAACAACACCATCAAATTTTCACAATGAAACAGCACTGCAAATATCAACAACTCCATGCATATGCAACAATCACATAAACGCAACATGCATGAGGAACATATATGCAATCGACATGTGTGCACAACCAACACACATCACCCATTCATTCCAAGGGGTGAGTCATGCTCTGAGACCACTCTGTAACACCCTCCTCCCACATTTACCTAAGTTAACTAGTCTGTCGGGGTAAACATGTGATGAAAGGCTACTATGATGTGATTAAACTTCCCATGTACAATTAAGGAAGTGGAATCGACAAAAAAACCATTTTGACCTTCCAGACATGCTACAAAACCTTCAGGATCCACCCAACCTTTCCACGTGACCAACCCCCATGAAATCTTAACATTTCACTAATATGGACTCTCAACTACTTCCATGACAAGCGATGCATGTGACTGAGGCCTTCTAGTCGCTCCCAAAAAAAGGCATGCTAGAGATTGTGGACTTTTCAAGGTAGTTATGAGTGAGCGACCCCAACTTCTGGACCACTTTCTTCGTGCTAGGTCTTAGGCCACTGCCCATAACTTCAAGAAACATTAAGAAATGAAAATAACATTGAAACAAGATTACTAATGAAAACATTTAATCAGTGTCTTAATTCGACACCTACAATCCATGACAATCATTTCATCAAACACATCACAAATATGTGATCCACAGGTGATCACAACATATCTGAGCATAGGGGTCTCATAATTATTTGAGATTTGTAAGGAAGCATGATGCCTTATCACAATATTTGCATTATCATATATTAGGTCATATATTCATTGTTCATTGATTTACTAATCAAAATATGAAGAGAATCGTACATCAAGACGGTCATAAAACATCCTCTTAACCAACATATATTCAACAGAAATAAAATATATATAACAACCATAAAAACCACATATGAACAAGTATATTTACCCATCAAGTACAAGAGGAGAGGAACTCTTATTAACATATGCAAAATGCAACCAGGTTTAGGACTTCCATGTACCACCTGACCATAGATTGGCTGAACCAAATATTTCTTTCAGTCAATAACCCCCATTCCATATTCCAAGCATGAATGTGGGATTTCATGGAACAAATCAAATAAAACCAAATCAAGGCTTCCAGAGGCCAAATCACCCTCAACTAGTGATTCCACCTCATAGTCGAACATCACTAACCATCACTAGATAGGTCTCTACCCAATTTGTCCAAGGCTATGGAGCATTGTCTCTAGCTAGGGCTTCCAGAAATAGTAACTCAACCCAAAGTTGTTTTTGGGCTTCCAGGACTAGTCACTCAAACCATCAAGGGTTTCTAGATCATTTTTATAACCACAGCTTTTTAGGACTAGTAACTCAACACAAGCTATTACAAGAATTCTAGAGATTTTTTTCCAACCAAGGGCTCCAAGAATTAGTAACTCAACCCAAAACCATAAAGAACATGATAACCAACCAAAAAATAAGGGAAAGGAACCCACAACACCATGGTCATCTAGGAAATGGAGGGTCTACGAAAATCAACCTTCGATCCAGGAAATCCTTGATGCCAATGACATATCATAACCAAGAAACCACATGCATGTTCCATGCATGCCAAAACTAGCAAGGAAATCAAATGTGCAACTCAATAACTGCAAGAAAAACTCATTGTAGCTGATGATCCCGATGTTCTCTTGCACTTTTTTTCTCTTCCTTTTCATTCTTTCCCAAAATAAAAAGTATGCCACACTCCTCATATTAGTGCCTAGATCTACCAAAGGCTGAAGGAAGGCAGGTCTAGGGTAACATCAAACCACGCTTAACCTAGTAGCTAGCCCTACTAGGTCGGGAGAGGGCTCTCTCCTTGTCAATATCAATTAGGATATTGGCAACTAGGGCTTGAGATTACTAAAATGAATGCCAATTTTAGGCTAGGTATAGTAGATTAGGGTTTCTAGTTTGATTTTAGGTTTTGTTTGCTAGATCAATTGGAGAAGGTAGATTGGATCCGGGAAATCAACTCAGGGATATAGTCATGTTCTATGGGGCGAGGTAGACAGGTGTTTATGTACTCGTAATGGATTTGATATGGTAGAGTAGATAGCTGAGGATCTGAGGAGGGCATAATAAAATATGAATCATCTTCAAACAGTGAAAACATTGAAAACCAAATGCATTCCCAAGAGAAAGCATTGTAAATTAGTGTATTTTATCTTTTCACCTTGAATCATCTAGTTTAGAAGAAAGAGAGAGATGTGGATACATATAAAACATCAGAGAAAACTAATTACAAAGAAGAAACAATACATAAACTCACTATCACAAGATTCCCACAAAAATAGCTGTGAAACCTGGTTATATTCCTTGCCAAACTGCTGATACAAAATGTTCAGTGAGTCCAACACTTTTGCCAAAGTCCAACCTTTACAAATGAATCAAAAAGTACATGATATAGGCAAGGAAACTACTCAAGCTAGCTATCAGGGTCGAATCCATGAGAAGAGGGGTGGTTTCAACCATATCTAAACTAGGAATAAGAATATAGGTAGTGGAACAGCTTGCCTCTAAAACCAAGGAAAGCAATTCATTCAACTCAAAACCACTTTTGACTTAATGTATCTACCCTAATAAGTGTTTTACATACGTAATTACATCAAATTACATCATTTACCATACTAATTTCACCAAGAGAAGAAGAAAAATTCAATTGTATAGAAAACTGTGTGAAATCTGGAAAATCAGGTAGAATTGGCAAAATTCATCCTACGCACACCACCACTAATCCTATGCACAGTGCTTTTCCAAGGCCAATATTTGAAGGCTTCCTGGAGTCCAAATCAAGTGCAAGATAGCTCATTGCAAATCTTGTTGAGTCTAATTTCTAGAATAGCTTGAAGTTTTGGATTTGGAGTCCATTTTCCCCTCCAAAATTGGAATCTCCCAAGACTGCTTCTTGTGTGGCAAAAAAGTGGTAGAGTGGGCACTTTTTGGGTGTTTTTTTCCCTTTTGGAGACCTAGAACTTGTCCAAAATTTTCAGCCATTTCTAAGTAGGCATACTTTTTCATGCTAATTCTAAAAATACAAACTTTTTTGCAAATGGATGCCTCCAACTACTAAAAAAAAAAAAACCTGATCTTTGCATTTAAAAATTCCAAAAATGACAAAAAATGCTCCAAATTTCTTGAAATTTGGCATGAGTGATCCTTGTTAGGTGCTTTGATGGGCCAATGATGCTTCATCCAAGGTCTTTCTCTTTTTGCTTTCTTAAGGCCCTTGTTCAACTTAACCTTAATCCTCTTCATTATACTGTCAACATATTGTCCTTTGTTCCACTGTTCACCAACATTTGGAATGCCTATTACTTTTGAGATAGTCATAGGTGACAAGGTGAAGGAGACACCAACAAGGTTCACTTGCCCATCATGTAGATAAGCGACAAACAACTGGGCAAGCTCATATCAAGAATGATGTCTAAAGCAAGATATAGCAAGAGGACAAGAAAGCAACTCTGTGAGACTGATAGTTTCCTCTCAGATGATCTTTCCCCCTTTGTGTGGATTTCTTGGTACATGAGCTTCTTTGGAAGAATCACTAAGAGTTTCCTCTTCCCTCTCATAATCTGAATATGTCTCCATGCTTATGAATTTGAAGTGAAAGAAGATGAGTATGAAGAGATTTTGAAATATGAGGTAAGCAGTGTATATAAGGAAGTGAATGCTAGGAGGAAGGGTTTCCCTTGGGAAATGAGGGTAGTCAATGGTGTTATGAATGTGAGATAAGGGGTTTGATAGAAAAGTGGATGTAATGAAAGAGTAGGATGTGGGAGTTAGGTTTTGGGAATAGGGTATAGGGCTATGGTTTGGTAAATGGGAGTGGGGTTTGGGGAGTGAATGTTGATGATTTTGTGAGAGGGGATAGGATTTCAGGGAAAATAGTTTAAGGGAATAGAAACAACAGCAATCAAGTACCCTTGCAAAGCTATGAGATAGTTGAGAGAATGTCTAGGGTATAAGTTAGCATTTTAGCTAGGGTTTTACTTAAAGGAAGCCACAAACATCCAAGATACTAAACACAACTTCCCTGAGCAAGAAGGCATGCTTTACTTACTTGGAACAAGCTTTGATTTTATTTTTAGGAAGTTGAGATGAGTTTTGAAGCATTCCTGGCTTTTGGAATAGATGTGTGGCGCCAAGGAATAGGTGCACAATGCCAGACCAAATTTGTATGGGAAACCTACAACATGTGCGCAACACCGATTGTGTGCATAGTGCCAAGGCCCAAGTGCACAACGCTGGCAAAATGACAGTATTTTTCCTCTACTTTTGCCTTCTTTCTCCAAAAACAATATTTCTCCCTTTAGCTCATTCAATTGCAACAATGAAGACTCAAGCACGTGGATTGGCTTTTATATCCCTTTTCTTTTAATTTTTCATTCACCAGACCCACTTTTCTAATGTTTTGCTAGCTTTTTCACAAATGCCCTGTTTCACTTACATTCTGACTTTTGCTTTTTTGCAGGTGGATTTTTACATTTATTTTTTGGTAATGGCAGGAGTTGATCTTGTCACCAGGTCAACAAGAATATCTTTGAATACATATTACATATAGAAACATTGAAATTACATGAAATTTTTACAATGATGGAAAAAACCCTATTTTCACCTCAAAACAGAGTTTTGAGGTAAAAAGGGTTATTGAGCATAACATAAGTAAAATTTATGATTTTATGAGTTTATTTATCCTCCTCATGTGCCTGTTGACCTTTTTTATTCAATTAAGATGACCATGATGACAAACCCTAAGACCTCGTGAGATTAAACCCTAGAATTGATTTTTATAAATGAAATGAAACTAGATGACAGTAAATGACTAAAAAAATTGTGTGAACGGGTTAGTAGGTGAATGTCATGAGGGAAATTGACATGAAACCACTACCATCAGTTGATCCATGACCTAATGGAATGCAGCTGATTAGATGAGACACCTAATATGTGTGAAAAAGAGCAATTTGATCACTGATGGAAGGCTTCAAAGACTGAAACTAACACCTCAAAGAGTTCTCCAAGAAAACTCTAAGTGTCCAAGAGTATGAGAGAGAGAGAGAGAGAAA
>Ga0181464_1000981_pt1 | contig 13768 bp, 11 predicted proteins | sample InSIn2gowninarea_FD_119074 | JGI IMG/M metagenome (GOLD analysis project Ga0181464, IMG submission 119074) | Clean room microbial communities from NASA Spacecraft Assembly Facility at Jet Propulsion Laboratory, Pasadena, California, USA -... ...
AGACCGACTTCACCAAGAGATATCTTATGTTCTGGGCTTCACCAAGGGATGACTTCACAGAGAGATAGATGACTTCTTTGAGAGATAGAATGTGTTTTGAGATTCACCAAGAGATAGACTAGTATATAAGCTTCACTGAGAGGAAGGTATGTCATTATGGTTCACTATGTATTTCTTCTTCTCTTACTCATTCAAAGACAATCCGAAGTTCTGTCTTTGTGATTCCACTTCATGTGTTATATATATGGGTCATTGTTTACATAAATTAGGCTGACAAGTGATCCATAAGCTGGGTCGACTTATCAAGGAGATCAATGTCTTCATTTAACTAACTTTCAAGGGATAGTGACACTTGTTTATTGAAGTCTAGACCTTTGAAAAAATGACTTCAATAACACTTATGTTAAGAAACAAAATCCTAAAGACATCAAGAATATGTCTTTGACCTATAGTGAACACATCTTGCTCATGAAACCCATCATGCAAGGAATAATAATAATTATTTCTTTTCTTTACATAATATTATATTTACAAATCATAATGAAAAATGAACCCAGTTACATTTTCTTCAACAAAGTAGTGGGTTGGAGCCCTAGAGGATAGGAGTCCTCAAGAAGACTAGGTTGGGTCCTGTACTAGAGATAAGGTTGTAGCCGTAGAGGTTGGTGCCTGAAAGTGACAAGGCTGGAGCCTTGGGAAGTCCAAGTCGGTGCTTGGAAAAATCCAGGTTGGAGCCTGTGATATTGAGAATTAGTGTCTTCATATAAGGTTGGAGCCCTCCACATTACAATACTTGATTTACTATAAAGAATAATCTTGGAGTCCTCATTATCATTGATTAATAAAAGTATGTATTCATATTGTTCATTTCATGTTCTAAATTATAAGTGGTCTAACTCATAAAAAATAAAAATTGAAAAGAAATATTGATTCACCCACCTCTCAATATTTCCAAAAATTAGTATCAGAGCCAATACCTTCACTCAAGGCCTAACAAATTCATGGTTGATCCTTAGAAAACAAATGGAAAAGCTAAGGAAGAAAGCCTCAAATCCTTCTATTGATGTCTCTTCCTCAGATTCTGTGAAAACTGAAGGCAATCAAATTGAGAAAGTTCCATTATTCAATGGAAACTTTGATATATGGAAGATGAGGATGAGGAATTCCTTAATGGCTTAGGACATTAAAGTATGGGAATCAGTGATTACTGAAAGCATGATGGAAGTAGAAACCAAGGAATATAATACAAAAGCGATGAAGGAAACCTTGAAAGTGATACGAGATGCTATAAAGAACGAAATGTAGAAATGTTCATCGGGAAAACGTATGTGGGAAAAACTTCAAGATATTCACTGGAAAGGAGCATTGACCATGACTTTTAGTTAATAATATGATGGAAAATAAGAAGGAAATCTAGAACCCATTAAGGAAACTAAAAACAAGAGTTAAGACATCAAGGCTAAGGAAGACCTAGAGGATGAAGAAAATAAAGATGAATTTGAAGAAGATATCATGGAAAAGATTGTAGTTGCCCTATAAGAGATAAGGATTTTGAAAAAGGAGGATGTGGATCTCAAGATACAATCAGGAGATGGTCGTGATGACCTTGACAAGACAAGCAAGGAAGTTAACCTATTCAAAATTCAAGTTCAAGAATGAGATGAGGAGCTTACCAAGCTTAAGGAGGAATTTCATAAAAAACAAGAGAAAGCATCATGAAAAATTCATATCCATGATAAATCAGTTGGATAAGGCAAATAAAATAGAAGAAACTTTTTCAAGCCACCTTGAACAGAGGCACAAGATCTTAAACAAACTTGAAGCAAAAATTGGTCAATACAAGGAAGAGGTCTCCTCCCTTAGATCTCACCTAGAAGAAACAAAGAAACAACCACAAGGAGCTGAAACGATGATGGAAGATTTGGAGCTCATAGATGGACAACTTGATTATGTAGAAAAGGAATGAAATACCATGACAAGCCAACCAGAGGAAATGGATGAAGATATCTTCAAACTAAAATTAGATATCAACTTTCTCAAGGATGAAACATGTGAAGATACATGGTTGAAGGAAGAAAAGGAGATCATTATAGAAAATGAGAATGAAGAAATATTGAGGATGAAATCATATATTATCTCCAGTAAAATAGAAGCTAATGAAACAACACGAGTCAATGAAGAAACTGGGAAACAACTAGCTAGGAAAAATGATGACTATGGAAAAATGGAAGAAGAGATTGTTTCACTAAGGCAAGAAGTTGAATTGTTGAACAAAAGCTTGAAAAGTTATCCAACCTTGGATGAAATTATCAACCATAATTGATCTCCATTTTATAAAACAGGTCTCGATTATGCGGGTGAATCCTCAAACAGAAGTGAAGAAACTCTTATTTCCTCAAACAACAGAGATGTGGAGAAACTTGGAAGAAATATTGATTTCATTTTTTCTGTCAAAGGAAAAGAGAAGACTCATGATGAAATTGGAAGAAACCCTTCTCCAATAAGATGCTAAAATGGTGACAAAACTACAAGAGGCAATAAATCTGATCAAAGGCTTCCAAGATAGAATAACTTTAGAAGTACATCGAGACAAAACTGTGTAGAAAGTGTTAAGGATGGAAAAGGAAATGGATATCATCAAAGAATTTTGAGGCAGAATGCTTTCAGAAGTGCATCAAGGAAATCATCATTTCCCAGGTACCAAAATTTATTTCATGGTTATTTCTATTCTTGTACAAATTTTTGGCACATGGACAAGATTGTAGGGCATACCACAAGGGAAAATATAATCAACCCCATCAGTTTCCTGGAAGCAATTTTGTAGGAGGAAATTATGCTTCCTCATTTATATATAAAACTTAATGCTACAAATGTCATAATATTGGTCATATGGATCATAATTGTAATTTGAATTGTGTCCCTAACCAAGCTCAAAGCATACCTACCAAGCCAGAAAAAAAGTCATGAAAGTCTGGAGAAATAAGTAGATTGGATCAGAAATCCTCTTGAAAACTCAAGCCAACAACACATGTTGTTGATATGATGAATACATCTTTGACATATTTTGATGATAAGATTCTTCCAACAAGAGACCATCCATACTATTAGGGGGGGCTAGTGTTTTTGAACTATTCTTGTAAAAGTTATTTGTGAAGAGCGTTATGAGACACTTGATGAGCTAGATATGGAAAATCATGCTATGAGGCATATCTCTTGATAGATCATCTCATGGAATTAACTCCATTGAATAAAATTATCCATTGATTGAAGGTATCTTCAACTTGCATCAATCTTTCTTGTATGAAGCAAACAAAATATCTAGAGGAGTATATGTAGATAGGGGGAGTTGATTGATCATATACAATTGAATTGTAGACAGTCATTAGCATTGGAAAATTATAGTCTATTGAGATCAGACTAATAACAAAAGGAAGTAAATTCTTATTAAAGACAAAAAGATGAAGTTGATCTGAAAATATTCTAAACAAAACTAAAATATGGAAATGAAATTTATGGAAGAAGACATCAGTTGAATAAAAATGATATACAAATAGCTACAGAGTATTCGAACAGGTATTTTACTCTCTATAAAGAGGAATATACAAAAAAATGTTATAATACTTGACAGATGGGGATCATTGCTCATTCTTCACATTAAGAGAACACATTGACAAAAGTAGAAGCACCATGACAAGGGGATGAACATGACAGAAAAGGGAGCATAGGTTCAGGGAGAGTTATACAAGCAACAATGGAAGAAGCAACATGATAAGAAAGAACAACATGTAGAGGAAACAAAACTTTTGTTGAGATGTCTGATGAAATAGGCAGTAAAATTCACTAAGTAATTGTTGAGTAACCCATTTTGTATTAATGCTAAAGGGGGAGAGAATACAAAAAGGAGATGATCCAAGAAAAGGAGTATATTACCATCAATGACAAAGGGGGAGATTGTTGGGATGTGAGTGTTGTCATTGATGGCCATACTGATTGAATGTAGCATAAGCATTGAATATATGTATATACACACACAATCCCAAGAAGCGTTGGACCCATGGAGAAGTCCCAAGGAGCAAGAGGAGTAGTACCAAAGAGAAGAGCAAGAAGCATTTCAAGGAGAATTGATCGAGAGTCAAACAAAAACCATGAGAAGCCAAGAGGATAAGTATCAAAGAGAAGAGAAAGAATAAGTTCAAAGAGAAGCCTTCAGGAGCCAGAGGAAAGTCATCAGAAGCTAACAGTGAGAACCCAGATAATCCAAGGAGGAGCATGTTAGGATCCTATACCAATAGGATTCATAATTTTGAATGACTAAGGTTAAGCCTTGTAATATTGTACATACCTTTGCTTTCTACAAATGTTTTCCATATTATAAGAATTAAAAAATGTAAATAGGGTATGTCCTAAAAGAAAAATCAAAGGAAAAAACACTAAGAAAAGGGCAAAAAATTAAAAGATATGTACCCCAAAAACAAAGAGAGCATGAAAGTGTGCAACTCTAAATGCCACTACTATTTACTTTTATACATAATAATGATTGTGTGAAACTTGTTATTCATCCCACAATCCATGGTAATCAAACTGTTTAATCTTGATTATTTCATGCAAGTCTAAATGCACCCAAAGAAATGAATAAAACATGTTAGAGGTAAGAAATGGGTAAGGAGAAGAAAGGTTCCTGAACTACAAAGTTGATTGGATCAAAACACATGCATCATGCTTGTATACATATTTCGACATGTATGGTTAGCTATGGAAGCAAAGGCAAATGTTTACAAGTTCATGTCATTAACTCCCCCTCATTCTGTTTTCCCCTATACTTACTAATTTCCTATCTACAAGTGTCTTCTAAGTGCTTTTAATCCTACAAGTCAAAGAGGCTCAGAGTATTTCTTTGACTTTTGGTGGGACTAAAACCTCGGCTTAATCACTTATGGACACAAGTGCTAGAATCCCCTTCATAAAATCGTTTCCCCTTCATACAAACCATTTCCCCTCACCACCCTAAGAAAATCCCTTTTCCTAAGCTTAAACACCATTTACCTAGGAAAAGTGAAAACCCCCATGAAAATCCGTTTTCACTCAAAAACCCACAAAAAACCGTTTATCCTAAGTATAAATCAAAGTGCGCAAAATGCATACATTTTACCTTGGGAAAAGCCCACTCCACCCATCGCATTTCATATTAATTATTAACATTCTTATATAATTCTCGATATAACCCTTTTCCCGTATATTAACTAAATCCTTATGTAAATACACCCAACCCATAGTTCTAATAGAAACTAATACATTTACCCCTTATCCAAACAAAACAAATAAATCCCTCACTAACCCCAAATAAATACAAATCACTTCTGCTTTAAGCTTCGGGCCCCCCCAAGCCTCCGTACATTTCCTCCATGATGTTTCACGACCCAATCATCGTCTTATCAACTAGGCCCTGATCCAACAATGCAAAGACGTATCAACCTCAGCCAACTTTCGAATTTTACCAAAAGAGTTAAACACCCTTATTAAGCCTCGTCCGATCATTGTTAACCTATGATTAAACCTTAAATAATCTCATACCACTGAAGATTAAAGCATTGGGCCCCTTCTAAACCCAAACTTTTATAACACGCACGTTTTCCTATCCTGATTTCCATTCAATCAACATCCACTAAATCCAATGCCCCATAGCCATATCAGTTGTGCCCGATGGCTGAATGTTACCCACCCGATAAGGCGGTTTTCCCTAACCCCACGATGCCTATGTGTCACATTGTAGAGTATATCAGATGACCCCTTGTAAAGCACACCTTTGCCTCTTAAGTTGTGCGATGACCCTCCTTACCAACTCGATAAACTACCAATTATCCATAAATATAAACGTTCTCACCATATTCAAAAATGTTGCCCTTTAAACCTTAAAACCTCAAAAAACTTTATTTTCGTGCCTTTTGCCTGTTTCACAATATAAACTTGTTAAACTCTTCAGTGCCAGCCTGAACCTCTGCGACACAATTCCACCTCCATTTATGTCCAAAACACTACCACGAACCCTTCCCCATGCATCCCTGTGAAAATAAAACAATCAAGTGCCTTTATAGCAAATCAAGATTTTCTTAATAATTGTTAAATTCTACAAGTAATGAGCCGAAGAACAAAGCTTGGATAAGTAGTCCTGATACTAATCGCATAACTTTTTTACTCCAAGACTCGACAAGAAACCTGTTAATGACCTATATTCAGAAAAAAAGACACTTACATACAGAGCCGAGAAGAAAACACTTATATAGAGCATGGACAATCAAAACAGAGAAACCAAACAGAGGATGCAGTTAGAAGACAAACAAATAAAACATACAGCGACTTGATCAATATCCACTTCCCGATGCTGATACACATAAAAACAAAAGAATTTACTATTGAAACACACAGTAGAATGTTAAATTGTACAATAAAAGGGAAAAACACAGTGAAGGATAAAGACAAGTCATCAGAGTGAAAGAGTATCAGAGTCAGAGAGTATCAAATAAAAACCTGAAGTAAATAAATCCTCCATTGTAATGATCCAAACAGCAAAGAACATAAAGAGCTAAAAAACAAACCATAAAAGCTAACAGTACCACAATAAAAGGGACAACATGAAAGCAACTCACTAGCTATCTCTATCATCTTGCGAGATGATATTTGTATTTCCTAGATTAAATCTCAAGTTAGTTTGAGATATTTGTAATAAAAACTTAGTATAAATACTTCACAATTCAAAGTATGTAGTGTGGATTCTTAGATATTTCTATAGACTTCTTGATCAAAAGACTCTAAAGCCATTGGAGCATTCACTGAGCCAACAAGATGGATTGATGAATAAAGACCAGATATTTCAAAAGATTCATGTGTAAAGTGAAGTGCAGACAAGTATTTTCTCACGTTGTTGTTCTCTTTATGAATTTTTTTTTCCATTATGTTTATCTGAATATGAATGCCATAACTGGAGCATTATCTCAAAATTTATTTAATTGCACTCTATTATAACAGTTAGGCAAATACATGTTTTCTACTGATAATATATGTTAAGGAATTATTAATTTCTCCTTAGTTTAGGTTGTTTATTCATAATCTATAGCAAAGGATTCTTGATTGCCCTTTGTTTCCGATTACCCTTTATTCCTCTTTTCAATCCCAGTCTGAGAATTCTTAATTTCTCTCTCACCCTAGTTAAAACCTTTTTCACCCCTCTAACCCTAAGACTTGCACTCTACTATATTATCTAGCCCTTTGAGCATTCCCTTTAGTGAGTGGATCTAGTCCTAGTGCTCTTTTGTTAACTCCATAGCCCTGTGGTCTAGAGGCATCATTCTATCCATCTGTTTAGAGGATCCCACCATCCAATCTTCAATAAAAATCAAAAACCCCTTGAACATTTAGGACTAGCCTAGTATCCCTGCAAATAAATCTAAATCGTATAGAGAGAGCCCTCTTTGAGCTTAGGTTGGCTAGAGCCTATGCCCAAAAGTTGGTTTGTGGTTACATGAGTCATTTTCTTTCTTCTAATAACTTCTAGAGAAAATTTTGAGTGACAACATACTGGTGACTCCACTGAGGAACCAACAACTCCTCAGTCCTAATAAAGCTTTAAGAAAATTCTAATTCTATATTTTGAGCCTCTTAAATTCGTTTGTTAGAAGTTATATTGAAAAAATCTCACAAAAACAATTAGAAATTTGAAATTTTGGCTTCTAGGAAGACTCATTTTACTAGGGATAATCCAAATCCCAACCCTCCCCTAGTAGTTGATAATCCCAGACTGATTTCAAGAAAATCTAAAAATTAAGAAGGTTTAGTTAGTCAAATACCTTTAGTTAAAGCTAACTCAAGTCCTGATGAGTGGTTATTTTTAGAAGATCTTCCCATTGATGTGCAATTTGGTCTTTCATTATTTAAAATGAAATCTAAAAGTGCAATATATGAAATTGTTCAAGATCTTGATTTTATTGCAGACCTTGAAATCCAACAAGCAAATAGATCAATTGATGAGTACATTATGAAATCTTCACAATCATCCATTAATACTACTATTACCCATGAGTTTTTTGAACAATTCTCCACTACTTTTAGTTCACCATTATTCCCTTCAACTGTAATACCTTCTAAATTCCATTCTACAAAACCATTTATACCTTCACTCCCTCACCAACCATCATTACTCATTCACCACCTACTGGTCCTGGTTCTTCATCCACTACTACATTAATACCAAGTATATCAACCCCACATATTAACCCCTCCCAACCTACAGCAATGGTAAACAGATATGCTCCTCTTGTTTTACCTGCCCAACTTCATACTATCCATGCAGATTATCAGAGTAAGATTCCCTGGTTTCATGCTACTGGTCAATACACTGTCGAGCAACATGTAAACAAGATGTCTGATTTCTTTGAACTATATGAAAATAGATGAAGTCGATGTCAAGATGAGACTCTTTGCCCAAACTTTGACTGGTGATGTTAAGAAGTGGTTTAAAGCCTTCCCTACCAACCATATAGAAGACCTAGTAAATTTCCAAGCGTTGTTTATTAATAGATGGGAAAAGAAAAAGAATCCCTTACAAATCCTTTCAGAATATGAGAATATTAGGAGAGGACTTAATGAAATTGTTCAAGGTTACTGCACTAGATTCAATAACATATATAATGAAATCCCAGTTAACCTTAGACCCCCACCTGACTTAGCGTTAATAAAGTTCCCTCATGGTTTTGACACAGATATGACATACCAACTTAGGGAAAGAAATGCCCCATCGTTAGAAGAAATGCAAAGTGTAGCTATTAGTGTAGAGGCTAATTTGTTAGCTAAAAGGGCTAGAGTTAGAAATGAAAAGAGAACTGCTAAGGATGAAACTTCACCATCTGATATTAAAATAGATAACTTGGCCAAAAGCATGGAAAGACTAATGGAGAGAATAGGTAACATGGAAAGGAAACCCCAATGGGATAACCAACAAGCACCTCCAATTAGAAACCAAAATTTCATAAACAACCAAAACATGGGGAAAAACAGACCAGATTAGAACATAAGGCCTCCTTTTCAATAAAATTATGTAGAGACATCCGATCCAAAAGATCTAGAGCATGATACACAAATTAACCTAATGGGAATAAATGATAAGGACATTGTTTTTCTAACCCAAGATGAGCAGGAATTATATATGCTACAACAATTACATGTATAGTCTAGTGAATCATTTGATTATAAACAAAGATATGACTCTGCCATTTTTGCAGTCCATAAATAGTATAATCTAAGAAGCAAAAATAATGTTAATGTCCCTAACCAAACTAATAAAACAACATAAAATCAACCCAAGAAAATAAAAGAAGCCCCTGTTTCAATGATCCTCCAAATTCTCCCTAAGCAGAACCCAAATCCTTCTGGCCCCACAATTGTAGATATAACCTCTGATCAACCTTCTACTGATCAACCATCCACTTCAGTTCCACTTGAAAATCCACATAATGAGATCCCCAATAAAGAAAAAGAAGACAATCCTACTCAAATCCTTGTTGCAAAAACTCCAAACCTTCAAATAGAAAAAGCCTCTTTGCCATTCAATTTGGGAGCAGAGATAGCAAAGCTAAAGATTTCAATCCATTTAATAGAACTAATCAAGAAGGAACCTTATAAATCATAGATAAACCAGACCTTAAACATTTCTAAAAATGAGGATTCAGTTAACTTGTTTTATGACCAACCGGAACTCATATTTGGTCCAGATGTTAATGGCAAACCATTAGAAGGATGAGTTACACCTTTTTACATTAGCCTTAGTATCCATGACAAGATTCTACACAATGCAATGTTGGATTTTGGGGCCTCTCACAATTTAATGCCGAAATCAATAATGGAGAAATTGAACCTAGACATTGCAAGGCCTTACAAAGACTTATTCTCATTTATCCCCAGTTAGGTAAAGTGTCTAGGATTGTTTAAAGAGCTGTGTGTTACTTTAGTCCAACATCTTGCCAAAAGCATCCTCATGGACATTGTAGTTGCTGACATCCCACCAAAGTATGGCATGTTTTTATCCAAATCATGGGGAGCCAAACTTCAGGGATCTTTACAACTAGATATGTCATATGTAGCAATTTATGTTTTTTGACAACCTAAGAAATCATATCAAGAAACCTTAATGAAATATATGGTAAGTAGCCAGGATCGGCCTCAAAACTTTCCCATTTACTCCATACACCCAGATATTGATTCTTTTATCCCATATAATGTTGATCAAACACAAGAAACACTTTTAGATAGTATTGATACAGAACCAAAAGAAATTGAAGTTTCTACACATAATGAAATTAACCAGACTACAGAACTATTCAATGAACAAGAAGGTAAAAACGCTGTGAATGATGAAAAGTTTGTTCCACCAGATAGTGAAAATTATGATCATGAGATATTATGGAATTTAGAATTTGATGGATCAGTTAATAGGTTAGGAGCAGGAGTAGGAGTATAAATATATAATTTGGAAAAAAATTACTCAGAAGTCCATGCATATGGATTGAATTTTAAATGTACAAATAAAATAGTTGAGTATGAAGCATTAATTTTAGGTCTTAAGTTAGTTAGGAGTCTAGGAGCTAAAAGAGTTTCTGTCATGGGAGACTTTCAACTAATTGTAAAATAGATTGATGTTGTATATATAACTAAGGACCCTAGATTAAGTTGTTATAGAGACACTATTGTAGAAATACTTAACATGTTCCTAGAAACAAAGCTTCCAATAATCCCTAGAAAACATAACATGAAAGCCCATAGTTTAGAAATGTTTGCCAGCACCTGCCAATTACCCTTCCAACCTAACTATCAATACACTGCTGAAGTTAGGCACAGACCCGCAATTCCAGATAATTTGAAGAATTGGCAAATATTTTCTAAAGATAAATAGATAAATAACTTTTTACTTTCGAAAGAAGAGTTCGTAAATAATAACATAGATACTGATACATCCATAGATCCTCACACTAAGGATAAGATAGAAATAAACGAGATAGAAGGTGATGAAATAGATATACTTAACCCAAATAAGTTTACCAAATCAGATGTATATGACTTAGAGCTAATGGAGATTGATGAAATAATCAATGAAGAAACCGAAGTAATTAATATCAAAGATAACTTCTTACAAAAGGGATTAACCCCTTTGGAAGATTTATTTGGTTCAAATGATGTTCCTAGGAAACCTAAAATGGAACCATTAAGGTTTGATATAGAGGAATGTAATATATGCACTGATGAAAATCCTAAACTGATCAAATTTTCAAAATCATTACCTTTGACTGAAAAAATGAAATACATTGAGTTGTTGAAAGAATTTAGGGATGTCTTTGTTTGGAGTTACGAGGACCTTAAATCCTATGAAACCAACATCATCTAGCACACAATTCCTATTAAAGAAAATCAAAAGGCTTTTAAACAAAAACTAAGAAGAATTAATCCTATCTTATTACCTGCAATTGAAAAATAAATTCAGAGGATGCATGATGCCAAAATAATTGCACCAATCAGTTTTTCTGATTGGGTCTCAAAGTTGGTTCCAACTAGAAAAAAAATTGATGAGATTAGACTTTGTGTGGATCTCAGAAACCTCAAAAAAGTGTCACTTAAAAAAAATTACCCTCTCCCCAAAATGGATCACATTTCACAGAGAGTAGTTGGATCAACCGTAATCTCATTGTTGGATGGGTTTTTTGGTTACAATCAAATCTTAGTTCATCTAGATGACCAACCCAAAACTACCTTTACTACTCCTTGGGGCACTTTTATGTATGTGAAAATGCATTTTGTGCAAATGAATGCAGAAGCCACTTTCTAGAGGGCTATGGATATAGCCTTTGCAAAATAAATTCATGATTTCCTTGTGATATATCTAGATGATATTATTGTATTTTCAAATTTTGACAATCAACATTTGGATCATCTTAGGAAAGTTTTTATTAAATGCAAGAAGTTTGGAATCTCCTTGAACCCTAAAAAGTCCTTGTTTGGGTTAGAGGAAGGAAAGTTATTAGGTCACATAATTTCAAAAGATGGTATAAGAATAGGCCTTGCAAGAATAGAATCCATCTTACAAATAAGACACATTAGGAACATTATAGAATTACAAGCTTTCTCAGGAAAAAATAATTTTCTTAGAAGATTTATATCTAATCTAGCAGAGTTAATTAGATCACTAAACAACATGATGAAAAAAGACTCCACCATAAAACAGACTGGTGAGGTTAAGAAATCCTTTGAAGACATCAAACTAGCCTTAACTAAAACACCCATATTAATCAGTCCTAAATTTGAAAGAGATTTCATCTTGTTTTTATTTTCTTTTGAGCACACAATAGTTGTTGTCCTATTACAGAAAAATGACCAGGGCTATGAACAACCCATTGCTTTCTTTAGCAAAGCCCTGAGAGATGCCCCCTTGAAATATAACATAAGGTAAAAATAGGCCTTGGCTTTAGTCAAAGCTATTAAGCATTTTAGGGTATACATCTTATATTCTCATATAGCAGCCTACGTTCCAAATTGAGTAGTTAAAGACATCCTAACTCAGGTTGGTTCTATTGGAAAGAGGGAAAAGTGGATTGCTACTACTTTAGAGTATGATATAGAAATAAAACCTACAAAGTTAATCAAGCGCCAAGGTTTAGCCAATCTCATGGTTGAATCGAACTGTTAGGCCTTGGATATAAACTTTATTGCAGCAATAGATAATGAAGAGGATATGGTGACTCCATTAATCAACCGGGCCTTTCTTGAGTCACCTTGGTATGCTGATATTATTTATGTTTTACTTAATTTACAAGCTCCTCCTGAATTATCTAGGACTGAAAGCACGTTTTTGAAGATAAAATACTTAAGATTTTGTATATTGGAAAATGTTTTGTTTTGGAGAGATCATGAAGGTATTCTTCTCAATTTCTTATTAAAAGAAGAATCTGACAAAGTATTACAAGAGTTTCATGCATGTGACTGTGGAGGAAATCTTTACTGGAAGACTACTGCAGATAAAATCCTTAGAGCTGGTTTCTACTTTCATACCTTGTGTGCTGATGTCAAAAAACATGTGACCTCCTATCACAAATGTCAAATTTGAGGGGAAGAAAAAACTCTTACCTTTAGTCCTCCAGCCAATCTCTGCTAAAATACATTTTCAACAATCGGGTGTAGACTTCATTGGTGAAATTCACCCACCCTCCTCTGCCTAGCACAAATGGATCCTTACAGCTACATATTACTTCACAAAATGGATAGAGGCCATACCTTCAAGGCAAGCCACAGATACTATTATCATAACCTTCCTTGAAACCAATATTCTATCAAGATTTGGATGTCCAACTAAGCTCATTATTGATAATGCAGCAGCCTTTAAATCCAAAAGAATGATAGATTTCTACAGTAAATACCATATCACCCTTGGCCATTCCACAGCATATTACCCCCAAGGTAATGGATTAGTAGAATCCTAAAAAAAAACCCTAGTAAACATCATCAAGAAGTTATTAGAGGACAATAAGAAAACTTGGAATAAAAAGCTAGTCAATGCCTTATGGGTAAACAAATTGACTACCAAGAAAATTGGTACTTCTCCCTATCAACTAGTTTATGGAATGGAAGTTGTCTTTCCATCCTCTTTGGGAGGTTATGATAATAGTATCTGTGGCTTGCCTTGAAGGTATGGCCTCTATCCATTTTGTGAAGTAATATGTAGCTGTAAGGATCC
>Ga0181464_1000982_pt1 | contig 13755 bp, 14 predicted proteins | sample InSIn2gowninarea_FD_119074 | JGI IMG/M metagenome (GOLD analysis project Ga0181464, IMG submission 119074) | Clean room microbial communities from NASA Spacecraft Assembly Facility at Jet Propulsion Laboratory, Pasadena, California, USA -... ...
TCTCGGCAATGCAGCGATGATGATCTCAGCAATGACAAAGAAGAGGATTGGTGTATTGGTCTTGGAGTGGCTCAGTAAGTCAAGGGTCATGGTCTTGGTATTCGTCAATTGGAATCTCTATAAGAAGAATTTTGTGCGGGTTTTCCTCTCCAAGAGGGAGAGGTTTTGGCCCTGGAAGAAAGCCAACATTTTGTGTTCTTGTCTCTTTGTTATGGTAGCTATTTGATAAATTAAAGAAGACACACTAACATTAAAGAATATGCTAATAAGCTAAATGTTAAATATCTCAAAAATAGTTATCATGCCAAGAAGAATCTCATTAAATCCATGCCCTAGATTCTTTAACATGGTATCAGAGCTATGGTTACAGTCAAAGGAAGGGTAGAAAAGAGACATTTCAATGATCAAATTTCTAGCAGGGCATCAAAGCAAGCTGAATGACATCAAGATCTACATTAAAGAAACAAACTTTGATCTTGATCAAACGCTAGCAATCTACAACAACAGTGTACATCAACAAGGGTTTTTGTCTATGCAATCAAGGAGATAGTCTACAACAGCAAGAACTTGTGTCTCCACATTCATCATCAAAAGGCCACCAAGACCCTCATCAAGATGTTTCAAAACAAAGATAGCTCGAAGGATTTCAAAACGAAGATCACATCAGCTTGGAGAAAGTTGAAACCCTAGCAGCAATCCTAATCTACAAAAGAAGGCAAAGCATATTGAAGAAGAAAAAGCATTGTTATCATCTTCAAGGTTATAAAAGCAAGGATCATTTACTTGCCCTAGAAGAAAATCATCAAAGAAAATAAGCAGAGCATCCTCATCAAAAGGAGCAATCTTTTCCATTGGAGAAAGGCTTTCCATCAAAGAGAAGATCAGCCAAGAGGAAAACTCTAATACATCTTCTCCAACAAGCATCAGAGTGATCAAGTAGAAGAGTTCATCTTCACTTGTCAAGTATCTTTCATTTTTATAATCAAGTTTGGTTAATTGACTTCATGATTGCAAGGAGATCTATGGGTTGGATAGGTCATCAAAAGTCCTTGGATGAAATTAGGAGGATTGTCATAATCCTCGTAGATAAAAGAAGTCAGTGAACATATCAAGAAAAAGGTCTCCTTTGAATTCATGGGAAGGAACTCTTAAGGTCCTCTCATCCTTACATAGCAAGAAAGGAGACATAAAAGAGATATATGAAATGCAGTGAAGAAGGTCATATAACTTAGACCTGGTTGAAAGTATCAAAGAATGAAGGAATATCTTTATGAGATCTCAATTGAGAGATTTGGGAAAGATGATAAGAAGACAATCATCATTGTTCTAATTGATAAGCAAGGCAATAAATGTTCATAAACAAGAAGATTACCTCATTCAACAATCTGTGATCTCTATCCTAAATAGAGAAAGACAATTTGAAGGCAAAAATGTTGAAGGTTAAAAAACTCAAACATTTGCAGAAAGGAAAGGAAAGTTTGGCCCTCAAGCAAGACAAAACAGTGCTATGGAAAGATTGTGAAAAGAAAGCTCATATTGTCGGAAAGATGAAGTTGAAGAAAAGGGCCAAGGAAAGAGGGAGCAATAGATCTCCACTATGATTAGATGGCCTCCCTCACAAAAGGGGTCCTATCATAAGCTCCTAAATATCTAGATATGACCATGATATTAAGATGCATCGTGGCATCATGGAAACATTAGAAACAAGAGCTCGTGACAACACCTTGGGAATCATGAAGGACTAAATCCATGGCAGTTAAACATGAAGGATATAACTCTTGGGAATCTCATTGGACATTGAAGGAAAGGAAGGAGTCATCTAGGACAAGTCTCATCATACATCAAGGAAACATTTGCTAGATGGGGATATGCAAGATCCTCAAGATTATCTGATGGAATCCTTATCGGAGGATTCACTAATCTAGATAGGAAGCAAGCGTTTCATCAAGAACTCCAACTTATGGAATTCATGGATGATTTTATGACGACATAAGAAAAGAAGTAGATCAAGGGGTTGAAGACACTTCAACCAAGGAAGCTGCAGGAAGAAGCTTAGATGACTTAATGGTAAGATGAGGTAGTATGCTTATGTTTAAATTTTATAATGTCATGTCGTATGGTTGCAGGCAATATGGATCATTACTTCTATGTTAAGAAGCATGATCAAGGGAAAAGGATCTCCTCCTTTGAAAGGATGCAAAAAGGCATAAGTCACACTAGATGAAATCAACATAATATGTCCTCATATGAAGTATGAGGTGGTTGACTATGATTACAGAACTCTGATTAGAAACCCCTAAGAATGTAATGTGTGAGGAAGGAAGAAATCGTGAAATATGCAACCATGATGAAGGAAATCAACATCCAAAAGACCAAGAAAACTTGACTAAGAAATCTCTTGGAAAGATATGAAGACTTTGATGAAAGTCTAGAAAAGATAGAGACCCTTGACAATGCGTATCTTTGGGAAATGTGTCAACAAGTATGCAAGATGTTGATACCTACTGAAAAGATGTCATGATAAAAAGCCATCTCGAAAGGTATGATTTGATTTAATGCTATGTTTTGATTTCTTGAGTAATATTTGGGTGAAGTTCATGCAGGGCTACTAGAACAAGAATTGTAAGTACAAGTACAACCAACATTCATGCGATGGATGGAAACTCTTGAAAGAAGCATGAAGAGAAATAAGTAGCCATATGAAGAAGGTTCCAGATATGTACCAAGAAGGCCACTTTCCATGAAGAAAGGAATGACATGACAGAATAAGAAAGAAAGTCGATGGTCGTTGCCCTACAAGGAAGAAGCTTAACTGAATTTCATGACATCAAGGAAAGAAGTTGATCAAGTAATTGAAGGACCCATGAAAAAGAAGTTGCTGATGAAAGAAGAATCCCCAATTAAGAGGGAGCCTGGATTGAGTTACCCCTAATTAAAAAAGAGTGATAGATGTGTTTTTTCCATTTCATGTGTCATGCACTAGACCAGGACTAACAACCATAAGTCTTAGTGAAGGCCATGAATGGAAATGTAGACACATGAACATTCTTGTCTTCACATGGGAAGAAAGAATGGGAGATTGGGTAATCATCTGGCATCTGATGCTCTTTGAGGATGTGTAGGGCATCCAAGACAAGAGTAGGCAAGATGATCGATATTCTTTGAGGGTTGGGAACCCAAGATAAGAATACTCCTAGAAGGTCATACTTAGTGAACACCTGGGTGGGTATGTACCTTGAGAGACAATGATGAAGGTGTCTATAGTCATTGGTCTTGCCAACATTGTGCTCTGATCTAATGAGAGATGAGCTGTCAGTCAAGGCCTTGCTGTGGAAACAATGTTGGTTACTATGATGCTATACAAATGGGTTACCAATCCGATTCTTCTTATGAGAAATTCTTCAGATTGAGAATGACCAAGTACCATTATAAATACCTCCCTAGTTAAGAGGGAGTGTTGAAGAAAGTGTAACTAGGTTCAGTATTTACAAATGTAATTTTGATCTTTGTACTTGTCAAGAAAAAGAAATATTATTTTTGTAGATTATAAAAATGAGTTTCTTGCTCATTCCATAGGTCTAGGAAATTCAAAGAGTCAAAGACGTGTAAACAACTCTTCTTGAGAATATATGTAATGTATACAAGTCTATAAAATGGTGTCTAACAACCCTCTGGTAATGACAAGCACAATCCTCTTCACGTCGGCTAGCAAATGAATTAAATAGAAGTCATGTCAGCTTGCAAAAGGAGACACAACGGTTCACTTGGTCAAGTTAGCTTAATATGGAGACATAACCACTATATATACCCATCTAGGGTCAGTGCAAAAGAGAAGAACAAAAACTCACATTTCTCTGAGATAATTCGGTTGGGTACAGGTTTGCAATCCGCATTACAAGAGGGCACAAATTCAGACTTCTCTACAACTTCGGGTGACGACGTAGACTTGCATTCTCTGTGACTTTTGGATGCTTATAGAATGGGTACAGGTCTGAGATCCTTGCAGTTCGGATGGAAAAACAGTGAGAATTTTGGATTGATGCCACAGAGATACAGTCTGAGGTGCAATAAAGAAGGTCTCGGGTCTCTGTCTTGGCATATAGTCATGATCTCAATATACCTTATGAATAGTCCTCACAGTGACACACACTGTCTCAGCATACGTACTGTCTCGACGTAATACTCTATCAGCATACTTAACATAGTCATGTTCTTGGCATAATAGTCTTGATCATAATCCTATCGAAGACTAGTTCGTGATGAAGATCTCAGAGCATTACATGAACCAAGGTCATGATGAAGAATGGTATGATGACCTCGTTGATATGGTGAAGATCTCTGTGAAGATGCAGCAGTAATGAAGATCTTAGCAGTGTAGTGATGATGATCTCAGAAATGACAAAGAAGAGGACTGGTGTCTTGGTCTTGGAGTGGCTTAGTAAGTCAAGGGTCATGGTCTTGGTATTTGTCAATTGGAATCTCTATAAGAAGAATTTTGTGCAGGTTTTCCTCTCCAAGAGGGAGAGGTTTTGGCCTTGGCAGAAAGCCAACAGTTTGTGTTCTTGTTTCTTTGTTATGGTAGCTATTTGATGAATTAAAGAAGACATACTAACATTAAAGAATATGCTAATAAGCTAAATGTTAAATATCTCACAAATAGTTATCATGCCAAGAAGAATCTCATTAACTCAATGCCTTAGATTCTTCAACGGGGGGGGACTATAATGTCCCCTATGGATTAATTGCTCGTGGGAGGACAAAATAGCCTATCCAACCCCATAGGCTATAATCTTGATAAAGAGGGAAACCCATTTTTTCCAATGTTGGGGTAACAATGGGTAAATGTTGGGTCGGTTGGGGCAAAAAAACCCAAATTTAGGGGCTGCATTCACAACCCCTCACATTTGGAAGCATATGAAGAAACCTATAAATAGAGAAGAGTTGAAATCAATTTGGCGTCACCAATTTGGATTGGAATATCTCTGATTTTCTTGAGCCTGAGGTTCTGAGGGCTTTAAGACCCCTTTCCCTTGTCTAGTTTCAGTGGTGAAAGATTCTACCCTAGTTAGTCTTTTTTTATTTCGGTGGTGAAAGATTCCACTCTAGTTTGACATCTTCTTCAATAAACTATATGAAAACTTTCTTGTTTTGGCACAACAATAGCATTGGAGAATTTTTGGTTTGGTATGGTGGATTACCTAAATACTAAATCTAACTAAGAAGAACCAGGAGCAACAAGTCTCTCACTATGAATTTTAGTGACCATAATTTTTGGTTGACGAAGTCCCAGGACAACAAAGGTCCTCACAAGGGTACTGAGATCCAGTTTGAAGGCAACAGGGAACATACACAACAAAGATGAACAATTTTAAGCATAGGCAAACCGTAGGGCCGCAACCACAGGGCTGCAGGACCGAGGGCCTCAGGCCCCAATTGTGGTAGTAAATTTGGAACAATGGATCAACCAGGTCAAGATAACAGACAAGCGAACCTAGGAGGCGAGTTTGTACAGTGGATGTTCATAGATTCTGTAAGTCTATTAAGAATTATGGGATCAATTATTGATTAAGGTTGTGGGTTTAGAGTGTTGATAATAACAACTTTTGAATTAACAGGGGAATTTTGCACTATATTATCAGTACTAGGAGGCTTAAGTATTGTTGGGTCGTAACAACCCTAGTAAATAGTTGTGCATCAATACAAGCCATTGAAGTTCTATATAGTCTATCATTAGATCAGTTTTGCAATTGACATCTTATATCCATTCACTATTGTGATGTAATGGTCATTGTGGAAAAAGTTGTGGATAATATTGTGTTATCCGTACAATATATATTTCATTGATTTAACCTTAAGGGCCAAAAAATTGCCCTAACACATTACAATGGTATCAGAGTTGGCTCACCCTGCCAACCTGTGAGCAATTGGGTTGATGTTGTTGAGATTTGTAGCTTGGGAGGTACTCCAAGCCACAGGGCTTAGTGTTGTGGAGGAATTGGCACCACAAAAGGGCTTTGTGTGCTAAGAACCCAAGATGTGGGTGTGAAACCAAGAAGAGATTTGTAGCTTGGGAGGTACTCCAAGCCATAGGGCTCAGTGTTGTGGAGGAATTGGCACCACAAAAGGGCTTTGTGGGCTAAGAACCCAAGATGTGGGTGTGAAACCAAGAAGACTTTTGGACACTTGGCCCTTGGAAATGGAAGAGCACCCTTAGAGGAGCAAGGGGCAACTTCAAGCACCAAGAGAGGAGTTCTAGAAGTTGAGAAAATAATTTTTTATGTGTCAACGTGTGGATTTGTAACTAAAGTGGACAAGTTGGCCTAGTTTAAGGAGGTGCCTTAAGGGCTAGCTGTTACACCACAAGTGACGTATGAATAAAGAAGTGGTGGAGCTGATTTGGAAATCCAAGTGCAATCAGGGAGCTCAAGCAAAGGAGAGGAGGAACAAGTTTTGTATCTTCTCAAGACTATTTTAAGAGCCGAGTTGATCAGAAGTGTTGGCCGAGTCAAGAAACATAATTCTGGGATATTTGGTGCGAGTTTTTTGTGTGGATAGACCTCTGTATTTAGGCCGCATTTCCTGTGATTGTTGGGAAGAGGGTTGATCCCTGTACCTCAGACTTGAAGGGGGCCAAAAGGCGTAAACAGGGGCTAGAAACAACCATAGAAGCCAGCGAGGGGAGGCAGCTTGATGAGTGAGGAAGACCGCAACTAAGAAGAGCATTTTGGAGCAGGAAAGTAGGGCTGAAGTGGACTAATAATCAACCCTAACCAGATCGAAGACTCTACAACAATATGCACTAGCTTAGAATGTGAGAAAAGGTATGTTGTTGAGGTGTTCAAGTTGACTTGTTGCTAGTGGATAGAGTCTTAGTTTAGGACAGTTGTTCTTGGGTATCTTGTGGCTATTAGGAGGGCAACAAGTAGCTGCTCTGTTGTGCCCTAGATCAGTTTTTAAGAAGGACATTGACAACTGTAAGAAGGGTGAGGTGAAGTGGCATGGTGATTGATCCCTTGAAGGAAGAAGTGGCAGCCTAAGTGGGTTAGTGAATCAGCCCTAATAAGTCCCTAAGAGTTGAGGAGCAGTAGTGGGCAGTCAAGGAGTTCTTCAGAAACGGAGTTGCGAACAACTCACAAGAAGACCCTATGTGTTGATTCGTTGATGGACTAATGATCAACTAGAGGGTAGATTGGAGCCATGTTCAGTGACCTAAAGGAGCATGATATATTGATAGAGGCAGCGCTGCAGATTGAGAGCAAAAGGACCAATAGTTGTGTTCAGGGTACAACCAAGAGGAGCTGTGAAGCGCGCTACATCAGCTAGATGGTCGGTTGTGTCTTGTTCAAGGTAGATTGGTTGTCATAGTTGTTGACACTAAACCCTAGTTGTTTATCCTTGTATCAATGATTGTATGAGGGCCATGATCCGTTGTACGGGAGCCCTAGACAATTGTATTATAGTTTGTTAATATAACGAAGTTGGGTTGTTGAAAAATTGTAAAAAGTTGTATATTTGTGCACGTATTGATTTACTATTGTATTTATTCCGTTGTGCAAAGTAGTTTGTTGTGGCATTTGAGTTGGTTGTGTCAGAGATTATAAGACCCTAACCTAGATTCTCTAGTGTTGTGGAAAAATAACAAATGTCACGGACCTAGGATCTTCAGGAAAGGTTTCAAAGAAAGATTGGCAGAAGCAGTGTTGGGAAAAGACCAAGCAAGTTATGGCTACTTAATGGGAACAAAGCCAACAGTTGTTAACTCCGCTTCTTGCCCAGATTAGGAATAATGTAGGTGGAAATTACCATGGTCCTATTCACCCTAATACCCCTGGACAAACTAGCCCTGGGACAACCAATCAGAGGACTCCTAGACCTTGGCTTCCCCAATTCCTAGATGGTAGAAAACAGGGAATTGGGGACCACCAGAACAAAACAAAGTTACTTCAGATTATTGGAGGGAATACCTAATGGCAAATGCTAGAGGAGGGGACTCGAGTAGCCCTAAACTTTCTGGAGTTCTATGACATTAAGTACGAAGGTAGGTCCAGAAATTATGGCAAGGGCACACAAGAAAATGCAATGTCCAGTACACCACAACATATAAGAAATCCATTTGGCACTCTTTAGGCAATGCTTCAAGGCTCAAATGACCATTGGTCAAAAAGGGGAGTCTCCTTTTGTTCAACATGGGGTGTCTAGCTTGGTAGTTAATGAAAAACCTGTGCAAGTAAGGGCAACATCTCCCTGGGCTCCAAAGGTAGATGGTAACATTGAGACATCTACTCATAAAGAAGAGAGATCAAAGGAGCAACAGGTAAAAGTTCTTGCGAAATTGAAAGAGTTGAATAGAAGAGCTATCACATAATTGGAAGAGTTGGAAAGAAGAGCTGCAATATATAAGGAAAAGGAAGAGATTGAAAACCACAACTAGCGTGAGAAGAGGGGAGGCAACAACTCATCTGGAAATGAAAACAATGAGGGAAACTCAAGAATAGGGGATGAGCCAAAGGAGAATGAAACGGGGTTTAGCGCTTCTATGTTAGTAAAGGACCAAGTGAACAATGATAGCCTTGAAATAGCTTCAGTAAATTTACTGTCCAAAAACAGTAAGGTCGAAACTAAATAAATGAATCCTCAGTGTCCTTGAGATTCTGCAATTTCAGAGGAATAAAAATTCAATAGTAATTCTGAAATGAAGGGAAAGGTCTCTTTACCTTGTCAGATTGGAGGTGATACTTCCAAGAGAGTTTCACAAGTGGGCAGTGAAAGACAAAAATTTAATATGAGATATTTGGCCCAAAAGAAGGTGGAAGCATACATCAAGGAAAGTAAATTGGGTGACAGTTATGGAGATAAAAGAAACAAAGAAGACAGATACAGGAAGAGGACATATAGCAAGGACAGATACAAGGATGATAATGGCAAAGCTGTGAAGTATAGGCTGCGACAGTCTTATTGAAATTGCACTATAAAGCACCATGATAGTAAACATTTCAAAGATGAATCTAAGCACCAGGTTCGGTACAAGGAAAATAAGCATGTTGATTTTAATACTACTCTTGGTTTTCATATTGATACTGCTTTTAAACATCAATCAGTTTGTAACGAAGTGTTGGCTAACAATGATTCATTGGCAATGAGTGTTGCTACACCAGACGACTCTAGCAGCAAAAATAATTTGAATCTATCTATTGCTGTATCACAAGAAATCTCTAACCTTACTAAAGACTTTTATACTGGTAGTGAAATGCATAGGTAGGAAACTAGTGATGCAAGTCAAGTTCCAGTAATGCATCTTCAAGCACCAGTTGACAGACACCTTACCTTAATTTTGAAAATTGAGGTATCCCGTAAGGTAGAGCAAGGAATAGCTCTTGTAAACGATTCTATAGAAGTATCGAATGAAACTTCTAAAGAAACCCACAATGGATACAAGGAAGAGTATATAACAGGACTGCAAGTCAAAAGCAGAATGGAAGGATCAACATCCCCGGATATACAAATAGAGAAGATCAATAATCTTGGGTCTTCATCACATGCCATTGAAGACATTGTAACCCATAACGAGCAAGACACCAGTGGCAGAAGTCCCAGTAGTATGAGCTCACTAGAAACAAACACTAACAATCCTACTCAGCAGTTTAATGGCTTGTGCATTTCAACTCAACGCAATGAATCTTCTGCTCTGGAGTCTAGTCAACCATTCCAGCAGAAAGGTCATAAGTAGAGTCTTTTGCATCACAAAAATTCTCAAGATATCCAGCTTATGCAAGCAAGGAAAAAGATGGGGAGAGTCTTCCATTTACTTAAGTTACATTTAATTCAGTCGAACAAAGTTCCTGCTAATTAAGTCCCTGCATCTACCCTTTTCTCAATGTATTTTCAATCTGGGCATGATAAATTCATAGCAGGAAGATTTGGTGGAAAGACTCTTTTGCCCAATCGATATATCCCAATGCATGCAAAAATTGGAAACATGGATAGGGAAATGCACATTGCTGATGAAACATTTAGAGGAACCACAGATACATACGCTGGTATACCTTATGAGTGGAAGAGTGTTATATTTTTGAAGCTGAAACATAACGTATTCGAGGAAGAAAGGAGACTTCAAAGTGCAAGGGAAGTGTGCAAGAGTCAGAAGCACAAAGACAGTGCAAAGATTACTGCGACCAAAGAAGACTTGCAAAGGAGCAGTCCAGAAAGTCAGAAAGTTTAAAGGAGTGCTTAGAATTGAGAAAAATGTAATGTCCCAAAAAGGAAATAACAGTGCTAAACAAGAAAAATGCACATATGACACAAAAATTCAGACAACAATTAAACACCTATAAAATTGCACCAAAACTGCGCCAAACTGAGCCATTTTATTATCAAAGGAGAGTACAATGCATGGAATGTGTGCACCTGGCTTGCCAAAGCAAGCTAGACAATCCCAGGTGACAAAAATGCTGCTTGGATGCAAAGGAAAGACTTCTCAATGTTCTGTGTTGGCCCTAGAAATTCTGCAACTGCTCGTTGGAAGAAACCCCTGTTTGAGCCTTCAAAAGTGCTCTGAAAATTCCGCCAAATTAATCTTGAGCTCTCCACCAAAACCCAGAATAACCCAGAAAGGGTTTGGCCCAACTCCAAGCCAAAGTCGAAACCACAAAATGGTGCAAATTCCCCAGCGAACTAGCAATTCGCCATGTTATAAGAATTAAGATTTCAGGCCCGAATATCACCCGAAAAATTCTTAAGTTGTAGCCACAGACTCCTCTCACAAAACCCAGAAAAACCCATAAATGGTTTGGCCAAATTTTGACCTCCCAAAATCAACCCCCAAAGGCACTATGCAATCCTCAGTAATTCTACATTTTTTACTGCAAAGATACGGCTCAAAACCTCACGTCCAGTGCTAAAAATTTCTGCAAATTTATATCTGGGGTCCTTGTCAAAAACCCAGAAAAACCTAGAAATGGTTTGGTCTGGTTTTGACCTTCCAAAATCAACCCCCAAAAGGCCCTACGCCCTCCAAATCTGCTGAAGCACAATGCCTGCCAATACACCAGCAAAATCCTCCTCAAACACTTCGGAAAGGTATCAATCAACTCCACCAATACTTCCCTTATTTCTCTTGGCAAGAAATATTCCTCTGGTAGAATGTTGCAATGGTCACTGCTCCAAAAATACGCACTATTGGGGTGAACTATATACTAATGCGTGAAATTTCTCTACAAATCTCCTTCAGATGATAATGGATGAACCTCTCTAGGGTGGCACTCAAAGTCCCCCAAAGAAAGGGTGAGTTCTCCACTTGGAAAACTCTTGCTAAACACCAAGTGACCCGGCTAAACATCTCGAGTAACAGAATCAAATTCAATAAGCCAAGAATGATCAAATGAGGAGTGCTTCTTCCTTTTATAGATTTTGTAGAGCCATTTTCCCTCCTTTGTGGGTCCCTCACTAAGCCTTCGATTTCCTTCATGCAATTCGACCCATTGGCTTAGGGAGTGTGTGTTTTCTAGTGTGGTGGCCCCCACACACTACTAACAAACCAAAATAACTTACTTCTAACTCCTAAGTCTTCTAAATAAAATCAAATGGGCCCCATCTCCTCCAAAATTGGCCCCAAAATGTAGAAATTAATCTTGTTCCAAAATAATTTAGGAAGGGACATTACAGTCCTCCCCTCCCAAATGTTGCTTGTCCCCAAGAAACTTCAATGTTGGATGCTCACGTAGGTGTTCACCCTCCAGGTGGCATCCTCATCGGGCTAGTTCCTCCAATGCACCAAAAACCGCTTGTCCTCAAGTAATGCCTAAACAAGCACTCTCTCTGACTGTGGACCCCCACTGTCATTGCAAACTTCACCAGGGTCCCAAATTTGCCATTGGATTGTCCCTGATCATTGTACTATCCTATAGTGAAGGAGTCCCTCGATACCAGGATCCCAAGCCAACCTGATCAACGTGAAGCCCCCCTTCCTCCACTCACTATCTTACTAGATATGGGCGTTAGAACCCCTCTGTCTACTGCTAATAAGTAGAGCATCTTGACGATGTAAAGCTCTGTCCAAATCCTCATGAAACTGCTCTATCGAATAGTCCACCCCATGCACTCTGATTGTGGGCCCTGAAGATACAACTCAATCCCTATGAGAATAAAGCCTCTCCTGCATAAGCCCCTCCTAAAATCCTCTTGCTGGCCATCCTGCCATGTTGATGAACTCTCCCATGCCCTTAGTGAATCACTAAAACCCGATGGAGAATCTGGATGATCCTCTCTTATAGAAACCAGCTCACCCCTATGGGTATTTGAACTGCTAAGTACTATAACTCTAGGGTCCCATGCCCAACACAACAAGAAATTGCCTTGCTGACCCCGCGACACCCTGGTCATCACTAATTGTCTAGCATTCTCGTACCAGAGCCTCCTCTCGCATAGGTCTTTACCACAATCTATGCGTGATCGAGGTTAGGCCCAACTTGCCAAAGCGGCCCAATAGTGCCAGCTCCTATCCCTCCATGGTTGGCCCCAATCCTGAGCAACAATCTACCTTGCCCTATGGTGAGGGCTTCGATGATTCCCCATGTGTCCGCCTATGAATGAATCAATTTGCCTGTTATCCTGCCCATGCTCACTAAGGAGTGGAGTATCCCACTAATCCACTGGATCCTTGGATCCCATAACCATACTGGAGGTCCACAACCCCCAATCCTCTCTGCCTGCTGTTGTGATATGTTGCTAACTGTTGGGACTCCTCTGTGCCTCGTCTCTGACTGCTGTAGGTATCTAATAGGTAGGCACCGAGCATCAAGAACCTGTGCTGCAAATAACCAATTATTCTGCACCTGCCAAATCACATAGCAAGATCTACTATCCCTCCTGATGATGTGCTTGGGTGCATCATGCCCCCAACAAGGGCTACCATCCCTCGCACCTCATGCTCACCTAATGTCTTGAGTTGTCGAGTTGGAAAAGCACCATATAACTCCCTCTCGGTCACCTCCTCAAGTGTGAGCTTAGGGATGGAACATATGCTACCTCGACAATCAACCATGCTATCCCTAAGCCTGTATCTGTCAACTCGTGCACCTACCAAGTGTCTCAACTGGAGAGTCTTCTTCCAGCACATGACATGCAGTGTATCATCCAACTGCCTAGGGTTGCCCTGCTACCTAAATGGAGAGTGTCAAGGGGCAGCAACCAAACACTCTGTGGCTGTAAGCAACACCGGAGGAGGATGGGTGGGTATGTTCCAAAGGGTATGATCAAGAGTCTGCCAGAATGCTCAAGAGTAATCCTAAAGATGTCCCTCTCTTTGCCTCGGATTTGCTAACAACCCCCTCAAGGCCCTATCTCCGCTAAACATGGTGTCACCAGATGCTCAACCATGTCCTCATCAATCCTAGGTGAGTTGCATCCAATGGTACACCTATTGCCCCTAAACATAAGTCTCCATGGAGGTAATGATCCAAGCGCCCGCTGCACCGCATCACCTACCACTGCATACCACCCAGTATCATCGCACTCATCGACATGCCACTGTATACTGCAACCTGTCCTTGTACACCACTAGATACCCCCGGCTACAACTATACCATTCTGTATTGTCCTGTGTCCCACCTGTGTCACTGCACTTGTCACTCCCCGCATGTACTCAATGCGATATGAGGCACTCCCATTCCACAGTGCATTCCAACATACTACGACACACCCCCACGCATCTACATGCCCATTTGCAGACCACTGCTCCACGCTAGATGCTCCTACCTC
>Ga0181464_1000607_pt2 | contig 13748 bp, 9 predicted proteins | sample InSIn2gowninarea_FD_119074 | JGI IMG/M metagenome (GOLD analysis project Ga0181464, IMG submission 119074) | Clean room microbial communities from NASA Spacecraft Assembly Facility at Jet Propulsion Laboratory, Pasadena, California, USA -... ...
GTATGCATATTAATATTTCTAAAAAGCTTTTAGAAGCTGTTTAAAAATGCTTAATACCCGTATTAAGGGCTATAAGTTCAACAATGTTACAGTTCTATAGGTAGGCGGCAAAGGGGCGAACGAGGATGCTATAAAAAAAACAAGGTTGGTACCATGACAAATAAATACCAAAATAAATTAAGATCGAAACCATCAATTGCAGAACCATCATCAATAAATACCAGTGTTCACATAGCGGCTTGCGGCATTTTCCCTATTCCAAAATTCATGAATTTCTGTTATCCACTCAATTTCTTCCATGACATTCCCGGTTCCGCTATCTATATTACGCGCAAGGCTTTTTACAACCATCCTTTTAACTTCATCATAATCTTCTGCAGGAATAGGAACTTTAAGCAAACAAAGCATTTCTAATTGCTGTTCGTTCAAACTTGTTGGCTTTCGCATTAAATCATTGACAAGCATATCTTTTATTATATAAAATAAGTTTAGCAAATGAAATCGCAATAAATATAAGATAATTTTGTGTGCTTTTTGAATGAATGAATGATTGTACAGTCATTTCTCTGTAATAATGATAACTTATTAATGCAGGCTTGCAAACTCAAGGTTATGCATTCCCGTCTTTATTTCAGAACAACTCATAAATAAGTTCAGGAATAGGCCGACACGATAGTTTTCTCTATCATAACCTGAATGCGCTTCGTTTGGCGTCTCATAATTAGCATAAGCCCTATTTTGTAATGGGATAGATAGGCGACGCCGTAAATACATAAGTAATAAGTGCTTCGTTCCAGCCTTTTACCTGCTTATTGATATCCCAATTAAAATTAAGCCTCAAGTGCCAGTAGTTAACCTTATTTTTTAAAACCATAAAACTTAAGAGAGCTATTGTTTACGGCTACCATTAATATATCTCCGTACTTGGCCGTATGTAACCACTTTAAATCTCTTATTTGCTCTTTAATCTCTAAAAGATTTGATTGATGCAAATAATTTATAACTTTTTGTTTATTAATTGTAAATAAAGCTAACGGCTGAGCATCATAACGACCTTCATACGGAATAACATCAAAAAAATTGCCGCCACTCAAGTACATATTTGAACCAAGAGTATTGTTTATCCTTTGAAAAGAAAATATTGGTGCAAGTTGCAGTTCCGCTGGTAAATCTCTTATCGTAAAACCCCCTTTGCCATCTCCATAGGCAACAGCAGAACCCAACCTTTCAGCCAGAATGGGTTTTATTGTGTCTATCCAACCATAAAAGACATCTTTCATTGCTCTTCCAGCATATTCTGAATATAATAAATAATGTTTTTTAAGCAATGGCAACGAACGCTCGACTTCATCTTTAGCCAAAAACGGATACTCTTCTTCATTTGATGTATAAGAAAGCAACTGGTCTGTTTGACCATTTCCGTCAAAATCAGAAACATACAGCTTTACTGGTCCATTTTTACCACTCCAGAACTTATTATTCCAGCCCCAGTTGCCTGCTAAAATATCCTTATTCCCGTCCCCGTCAACATCATCAATAAAAATGCTCTGCCACCAACCGCCAGAGTTATGAATAGTGGTGGTTTCAAATGTTCCCTTTCTATTTATAAAAACAGTTACAGGCATAAATTCTCCGGCAATAATCAAGTCTTTCAGACCGTCCTTATTTATATCAGCGAACATGGCTGACGTAACCATCCCAATATTAGAGAGAGAGATTACATTTTGATTTGCCACAGAAAAACGAGCTTTTCCATCATTGATTAACAGGTAAGAAGTTTGTGGTATACCATAAGCTTTGGCATTGGCAAGGTTTCCTATAAAAACATCCACATCTCCGTCATTATCAATATCAGCAACAGTTACACATGACTTATTTTCATAAATATCGGGTAAAGAGCCAGTTGATTTAGTAAACTTTCCTTTGCCATCGTTAATATATAACCTGTCTAACAAGGTATTACTATTTCCAGTGTCCTCATTACCTCCACTTACTACATACAAATCAGGCTTATTATCTCCATTTGCATCAAAAAAGACAGCATCGACGTCTTCACATTGAGCATCTGCTGCATATACCGATGTCTCAGCCTCTGTAAATACACCGCTTTGCTGTTGAAGCATTAATGCTCCGGATTGACCTTTTGCTCCGCAGGCATAAAAATCATCTAAACCATCTCCATTTACATCAGCGACAGCTATTTTAGGCCCGCGTGTAGATTCTTCATGTGGAATTAAATATTGAACATTAAAGTCAATAAAATTATTTTCTCTATGACTCCAATTTACTTTTATATCATCTAAAGATGTCAACAGGGGTTCAGTTTGTTTAAAGTAGCTATTATAATTGAAGACTCCGGAAGCATCTTTCTGAAAAACTGTTAATTGCTCATTAGCCGCTGGATTTTTAATCACCTGGAATTTTTGATCAGGCCAAACTACTAACAAGCTGTCAATAACTGATGATGAATCTAATCCGAAATGTAGTCTTGTATCTGATGAAGATTCAAACCCTCTTGTAAGCATCAACTCCTGGTATTGCATCTTTTGCTTCTGAAAAACGTAAGCCTTACATCCAATTCCTGTTGTATTTAGACCTTCACCTTTAAAGGAGACGGAAGTATGGTTTTTCTTTGGAGAATTATTTTTCATTATTACTGCCGGAGCATCTATACAATTGATTACAAGATCCACATTACCATCATTGTCAAGGTCGGCATACGATGCACCATTATAATAGCCTTTCATGCTACCTGTACCCCATGAATCACTAACATCACGAAAGCTTAATTTACCGTCCCCTTCATATAAATACGGATGAGAACTTCCATCTGGCATTTGTTCCAAAGCCTCATCATCATATTTATCAGTTTGGTCAACCCCTTTTTGCACATACAGGTTTGAAATGAACTTCACATAATCAAGATCTACAGGTCGTTTTACAATACCACTTGAAATAAACAGATCTTTATTTCCATCATTATTGAAATCAGCGAAAAGGGGGCACCAGCTCCAGTCAGTAGCTGAGACTCCGCTTAATAAACTTATTTCACTGAAACTGCTTCCATTACCATTATTACGTTGCAAAGAGTTTTTTGAGTATTGATATTGAAAGCCATTGCGATTTATTTTAAATTGATAGATATCTGTGTTTTCATCACTTCCATAAGTTTTCAAAACTTTTTCATCACGTGGTAGCATATCGGCAGTAACAACATCTAACTGACCATCGTTGTTATAATCAGCTATGTCATTCCCCATGCTAAAGCGACTATAATGATTAAAATGTTTAGCCCCGCTTTCAGTAAATGTTCCATTACCATTGTTCACATAATAATAATCGTTTTCGTGAAAGTCATTGCCTACATATATATCGTCCCAACCATCGTTATTTACGTCTGATACTGCTATGCCCAGACCGTAGCCAAGTTTGCTTTGGTATATACCTGCTGAGGCAGAAACATCTACAAATCTTTTAGCCTGGCCATTTACATCGTTCCTCACCAGCCGGTCACCGGTAAATTGATCCCGAATTCTTCTAAAACTTGTATCGAGAATATTTTGATTAGGCTGATGAGATTGGTTAAGAATATAACAATCAAGATCTCCGTCATGATCATAATCAAAAAAAGCTGTCTGTGTAGTAAAGCCGGCGAAATCTAAACCATATTTTGCGGAGCTTTCAGTAAAGGTGACAGTATTCAGACTTTTTGCGGAACCGGAGCTACTAACTCCATTATTAATAAACAATTGGTTATGTCCTTGCAAATTGTGCGTTTGACTAACCGCAGATACATAAATATCTAAAAGTCCGTCTCCATTAACATCTGCCATAGTAACACCTGTACACCAATCCGCTGAACCTGCTACTCCGGCTTTGTCAGTAATATCTTCAAATTGGAAATTTCCCTTGTTCAGGTATAGTTTATTGTTCCCGTTACTATTTGCAGTAAAATAAATGTCAGGTAGCCCATCATTATTCACGTCACCGATAGCTACACCGCCCCCGTTATAATAATATAGATAATAAAGTATTCCGAAAGCTTTTTGCTTTTCCAGCTTATTTGAAAAATGGATATTAGTTGCAGATGAGGATAAGCTGGTAAATAAGTTATCAGACTTGTGACATGAAATAAAAAGGTTAGAAATTGCAACCAGGAAAATAACTGAAAATCCTTTTTTATAAGGTTGAACCTCCGAGAAACCAAATTCCATTAATATGAAAAGTTTAAAATAATAAGTAAGCAAATTAACAATTAAAAAAGGGCTGTGAATTGTACAACCCTTTTTTAATATCGATTACGTTAATATTTTAACTTACTGATAGTCGGGATTTTGGACTAAGTTTTTTGACTTATCAATTTCACCCTGTGGAATAGGAAGATACCTATTCTTGTCCTGGTAATCTATACCTAAAGCATTAAAAACATCTCTGGCTATTCCCCATCGGACTAAATCCCAAAATCTTTCATGTTCCATTGCAAGTTCAGCCCTTCGTTCCTTGCGGATCGCTTCACGCATTTGAGCTTGGTTTACGAATTCAATTTTAGGTAAAACATTCGGGTCTCCATTTCGGGCTCTAGCTCGAAGCATTTCTATATATTCAACGGCTAATGCCTCGTTTGCAGCGCCTCCCAGTTCATTGGCCGCTTCAGCGGCTGTTACTAATACTTCTCCATACCGTATGAGTCGTACATTCATCCAAGGGCCTTGCCTGTTACGAAAAGCTGCTCTATCCGCAGGATCAGTATATACTCCCTTTTTGTTAAAATAAAAGACTGTTGGTGACAGATCTCCTACTAGCCCGCTTCTGGGAATAATTTCATTGTATGGTGCATTTGCAGAATCAATATATAGTAGTGTTGCAGCCCTTCTCGAATCACCACTTTCAAATGAGGCGGCCAAATTTGGCGTGGGGACGTTTTCTCCCCATCCCAAGTCCCAATCGCCCTGTCCCCTTGCTCCCTGTATAGTCGCATATGACGAACTGTATTTATTATCCGCATCACTTGGCTGAGTATATTTCGCCTGTACTTCGAAGATTGATTCGCTGTTATTCTCATTGGCCCTGGTAAACTGCCCAAAGAAGTCAGGAAATAAACTGTATCGGTTTGAAGCAATGATACTTTGACAAGACGCTAAGGCGGCTGCCCAATTGTTGCGGAATAAGTAGGAACGGGCATGCAGCGCTTGTGCCGCACCCCTTGTTACCCTGCCAATCAAAGCGGCATCCCAACTTAAGGGAAGGTTAGCTTCAGCATCTGCAAGATCTGCGTCAATAAGAGCATAAATTTCACTCTCATTTGACTTCGGTACATCTGCATCTACATCTTTATATACTCTGAAATCAATTTTTGGTACTTGGCCAAACTCCTTTACAAGAGCGAAATAAGACCAAGCCCTGAAGAATTTCGCTTCGGCTCTTTGCTCTAAACTTGCAGGGTCAGTAAGTTGTGCGGAGTCAATACCTATTATTATGTTATTTGCCAATCCAATAATCTGGTAATGTTTTGCCCACTGGTTGCTCATTAACCAATTGTCTTTTGCATATTGGAAGTTATCATACATAGGCGCAGCGCCTGCATTATCCCCGTTATTTGAACCAGCAGAAGCATCATCGGAACGAGTAATGTTTATTAGAACAAAGGCCCAGGCATTGGCCGCATCTCCGAACTGGTCCCTTAAAGCCGAATATAACCCAAATACCTGACCCTCATAGCCACCTTGCAAGTCCTCCTGCGACAATCTTCCCAACGGCCTTTGATCAAGCATTTTTTTACAACCGCTTATTCCGAATGCTAAAACAATAAGCGGTATAAATAATATAAAAATTCCTTTATTATTTTTCATACTATATTTTTAAAAAAAATTAAAAACTAAGATTAATGCCAAAAGAATAAGAAGCAGGTAATGGATAGGTTCCTCTGTCTACACCAAATTCTATGGCACTTCCACCTACCTCAGGGCTGAAGCCTGTGTTCTTTTTAAAAGTTTTTAAATTTTGAGCATTAATATATAATCTTAAAGATTTTATGCCGGCTCTGCTTAATGTGCGGTTATTAAAATTGTAGCCAAGCTGCATGTTACGTATTCTAAAAAAGCTGCCACTCTCCAGGTTAAAAGTAGAAGGTAAAAAATTGTTTGACCGGGTATTTGCCAAAATAGGTACAGTACTAGAAGTTCCGACACCGTGCCAGCGATCTAGTGCAAGAGCAGCATAATTAGGTACTGTATAAGTTACCCTGTCCCAGGCGCGGAAAATTTCATTCCCATAAACACCCATTACATCAGTGCTAAAATCGAAGCCTTTAAAGCTTAAGGAAAATGAAGAACCATAAATTCCTTTAGGTGTTGGATTACCAATGATACTTCTGTCTTTAGTATCGATAATACCGTCTGGTTTTCCATCAGCTCCGCTAATATCCTTGTATTTCAAGTCGCCTGGTTTAGGCTTATTACCCAATATAGTTGTGTTGCCAATTTCGTCTTCAGTTTGATAAACCCCATCTGCTGTATATCCATAAAAAGAGCCGATCGGAGCCCCGGCCTGGGAAACTGAATTACCACTAATGAGTTGAAAGCCGTTATCTGCCAAAGAAATTACTTTATTTTTCATTGTGGTAAGATTGGCGCTTAACGAAAATGACCAATCATTATTTATATTTTGTGTCCATGTGGCTAAAAATTCAAAACCTTTATTTGAAATAGTTCCTGCATTAAAGATACCGGGGGGAATACCAGCTAAAGCCAATCCTGGTTTTTGAACGATTACATCTTTAGTCCGTTTATCGTAGTAATTGGCTTCAAAGTGCAAACGATTTTTAAATGTATTTAATTCCAGTCCTGTTTCATAAGATCTGATACTTTCCCAATGCAGATTAGGATCAATAAGATAAGCAGCCGAATAACCTGAAATAATATTTTCTCCAAAAATTCCCGGAGTAGAGTTTAGTAACGAATATAAAGGATACCTGTATTTTGGATCAGTAAATTGATTACCCAACAATCCCCATGAACCTTTCAATTTCAAATAATCAATAGCAGTTGAGCCCTTCATAAAATCTTCATCACTTACTACCCATCCAACACCAACAGCACCAAAGTTTTTCCATGCATTACCGTTAGCATAAAAAGCAGAACTGCCATCTCTTCTAAAAGAGGCATTTACGAGGTATTTGTTGCGAAAGCTGTATAAGGCACGTAAAAGAAAAGCCGGGTTAAAACTTGTCCACGGGTATTGATCATCAGTTGTGGTAGGTGAAACGACAGTTAAAGAACTTCTGTCACCTATATCTCCGGTGACATACCATTTGTTTTTATCCCAGGGAATTAAATTCTGACTGCCCTGAATACTTGTTTTTTGCCAGTTGAAGGTTTGATATAATGTGGTAAAACCTCCTAATACCGTTAAATTATGACCACCAAACCTTCTCTTATATGTCAAAAGATAGTCCTGCTGAAATTTTATATTCGTCTGATTTTGCTGAAATACTCCTGTTGTCCTTGTAGTTGTATCGGCATGATCCGTAACCGGGTTGTATTGAGCAATAATAGGAGAATACGACCTTTCAGAAATATTATCATAATCTATATAATATGAAGCTTTAAATTCAAAATCTCTAAGAAAATTTAACTGCCCGAAAATACTGGCTATAGTGCGGTATTGCGGATGTATGTTTACATCTTTCAGATAATCTACATCAAGCAAAGGATTTCCAACCTGTGCTGCCTGGAAACTTGGCATCTCGTAAAATAATCCTTTCGAGGAATTGTAAACCGGTGCGACCGGTGCAGCTCTTAATGCTGAGGAAATATCATGTATTTTTGGTAGATCCGCCTTATATCCACTAAAATTGAAACCAAATCTTAAGGCTTTGGATACTCTGAATTCATCGTTAGCCGTAAATATTATTTTTTTCAAAGTTTCATTTCTCACCACACCATTTTCATTATTATAGCCGAGTGACATGTAAAACCTATTCTTATCGGTAGAACCTGTAATGCTTATATTGTTGTAGCTGAAAAAGGCTTTTTGAAATACTTCTTTTTGCCAATCCGTGTTAGCGGTCCATTTACTAAAATCAAATGGAACATAGGTATTATTTTGATCAGTTGCTTCTGTTTTACGCTGCTCTTCATACAAAGTCTTAAATTGTTCAGCATTTGTGAGTTTAACCTTGTCTGTTACCTGTCGGAAGCCGACAGAACTGGAGAAATTAACAATTGTCTGACCTGCTTTTGCTCTCTTGGTAGTTATAACAATAACACCATTAGCACCTCTTAAACCAAAAATTGCCAGGGAAGATGGGTCTTTTAAAATTTCCATTGATTCAATATCCGCGGGATTCACATAACTAATATCCTCATTAAATATTCCATCAACAACATATAATGGTTTATACCCGTTTATACTGTTTGTACCACGAATACGCACATCAGGAGCATCACCCGGCTTGCCTGAATTAACTACGTAAACACCTGCTACTTTTCCTTGCAGGGCTTGTACCGGATTTGTGCTTGGCTTATCTGCAATGTCTCTTCCTGAAACCTTTGCAATTGATCCCGTCAAATCTCTTTTATTGGCAGTACCATAACCAATTACAACCACTTGTTCCAATTCCCGGTTCGACGCTGCAAGCGTAACAGAAACATCAGGTCTTCCAGCCACACCAACTTCCTGGTTAGTATAACCTACCGATGAAAAAACAAGTGTAGCATTAGAAGGGGCTAAAATTGTGTATTTACCAGCGGTGTTAGTCGAAGTACCACGCGTAGTTCCCTTGACGGTTACACTTACTCCATTTAGTGGAGTGCCGTTATCCCCGGTAACAGTACCCGAAACGGAAACATCCTGGGCAATGGAATTAAAAGAAAGCAACAGCAGAAAGACAGTTAGGGGTTTTACTAAGGCCGAAAACTTAAAAACCGTGTCTTTAACATTCGTAAAAAATAAAGTCATGTCTTTGGATTATTAGTAAGAAATGCCAACAGAGTTGTTGTAAGGATGGAATCAAAAACGAAAAATAGAAATGAGAGATTTATGCAGGATGTAAGTACCGTGAATGAAGCAGCAGATATTTCATACAGGTTGCAGTTATCGTTAAACTTAAAACAATCGTTATCAAGACAAAAGACAATGCAATATATAAGAAGTGCTGCACTCTCTTAAAGTTTTTATAAAAAATGTTTAAAAAAAGCTTCTTTATTGAACCTTTAACTATAACAATTGACTAAAAAAAGCAATAAGAAAGGATAAGTATCAATTTTCTACAATATCAGCACTAAAGTTCCGGCTATAATTAAACAAGCGCCAAAAAATGCCTTTAACGATAGTGCTTCATGAAGAAATACAACGGAAAGCAATATAGTTAATGCTACACTCAACTTATCTACAGGAGCAACCTGTGACACTTTTCCGATTTGTAAGGCTTTAAAATAAAAAATCCATGAAAGACCTGTGGCTATGCCCGACAGAAGCAAGAACAAAAGATTATGTTTTGACAAAACGAAAATTCCCGCTACACTTCCCTTAAAAAAAGCTATGCCCCATGCGACAACCAGGATAACTATAGTTCTTATTGCTGTGGCCAAATCTGAGTCGACATCCTTAACTCCGATCTTAGCAAATATTGCAGTTAACGAAGCAAATAGCGCAGAAAGTAAAGCATATACAATCCACATACATTAATAATTTAAAAGGAAAAAATCAGAACAGATAAATCAGAACACAATAAAATAATAACTTTACTGCATTTATTTTGCCAGAGCTTGAAGTTGCTCAACGAAATGTGGGTAAAGAGTCTCAACGGTAATGCTAAGAGCGAGCTATTGATAAGAACCGGTAAAATACAGATTTTAATACCAGCGCCAGTTTTTCATAGCATCATTTCTTGCGTCGCAATCACTTAATCAAAAGTGCAAATAGCATCTCCAGTTTCAAAAGCAAACTTGCAAACTGAATTAGCTGACTTCTTAAGATAAAGTATATTTATTAAGGAAAGTTGTTGTGTTTGTTGTGCTCAAAGAATAAATTGGAATTGGTAAAAGCTTTGCGATATCCTAAAAGAACTTACCGCTTTCCTCATTGTCTATAAGCGTATTTGCAAGCGAGTTGTCAAAAACTTCATGCTTATTTGCCAATACCTGCCTTAATAAATCGTGGATAGTAATTATTCCAACAAAATTTTCATTGTCAAATGCTGCAAGATAACGCGCTCCTCGCTTGTTCATCTGGTACATGCAATCTTCAACAGTTTTGTCTAATGTTACGTAGGGCAAGTCCGTTGTCATTACATCACGAACTATTGTTTCCCTGCTCGAGCGTCCTTGCAATACAAGTTTGCGTGTATAATCTCTTTCGCTGAAAATGCCGGCAAATTTTCCGTCTTCAAAAACTATAAGGTAACTTAAGTTTACTGATATCAGCTTTTGCAATGCTTCTATTACCAGGGCGGTAGGTTCAATAATATTGTTTGGTTGGTCTTTTGTTCTTAAAATATTTTCTACAGTATGCATGGCAAGTGTTTAATTATTGCTTGAATGTACTTTTAACTTTATTGTTTTGACAAACGGCTTTATAAAAACTTTTTAAAAATAGTAAATAAAATAATTCTATCATTCAAAACATGCATTCTTTCCACATTTTAGAAAGTTCTTCAAAAAATTTTATTTCTAAAAATTTTGTAAATTAAAAAAAGAAATATGTATATTTGATATCTGATTTTTAAAAACAAGGTGTTAAGCATGAATATTAATATAGATAAACTTGACAAGATTAGTGGGAGAACTGACAATAAACGTGGGGTATGTAATACTGATAGTTGACAACAAAACTAACTGATATACATAGCCCCGCATTTGCGGGGCTTTTTGTTACAAAGAATTTTATAAACTAAATTAAAGAGCATAAAATAGTAAACTAAAAACAGAAATTATTAAACTATTACCTATCATACAAAAAAGAATAATGTTGACTGATTTGAATAATAATCTTCATTTCTTCAATAAAGGCTCTTTAGTTTTTAAAGAACCGGATAATATTCGATTGCCGAATTAGCATTCAGGCATGAGAGAAAAAGCCCGGTTATTTCATAACCGGGCTTTTTTGTGTATGTATAGGTTTGGAGTATCGGTAAATAGGAACAGATGTTTTTGTTACCGTTAATACACGAGAAATATTTGAAAGAAAAAGTTGAGGTCAAAAAGCCGAATAATGAATAACGGTACAAGTGAGTGACACAACGATGCTGAACGGAGTTATATAGCTGGTTACAAAAAAAAAGAAAAAAATATAAATAAAACTTACAGTCATGCTTCCGGGAATTATACCCAACACGCCCTTGCCTGCCGGTGTTGCTCCTTTACGATGTACAATAACTTCCTTTCCCTCGTACATTTCTTTCCATGCAAAGTTATGATGATTTTCTACCATTTTTAAAGGCTGCTCTCCAAGTTGTTTTGCAATTTTGTTGTGTATCACATGATGGCAGGCACTTGCATAATCTCCGGCCAAATTCATAGCCATAAAATATTCGACACCTTCCTCTTCATCAAAGGTGAACCATGCAAGATTTACTGCCTCATGCGGCAGGTGTCGTTTTTCCTTAGCCAGTTTTGTATAATGGTTGGCAACATTTGCACCAATAGCTCTAGAACCTGAATGCGATAGTAGCCCAAGATATTTTCCGGGATCAATACCCAGAACAGCATCTTTCTCTGCAATATCAACGATGCCAAACTCCACGAAATGATTACCACCGCCCGATGAACCTAATTGACTCACTGCCCGGTCTCTTAGCCCACGCAAAATAGGTATTTCCCTAAACTCTGTACGATATAAAATTTCATGGTCTGTCCGTTGCTTAAATTCACGTCCGCTTCCAAACAAGGTAGCTTCATTTAACTCCCTTGTAAAATAACTTTCTCTATATTCAAGCTCTTTTGGGTCAATTTTAAAAACAGACAAGCACATACGACAGCCAATATCCACGCCAACGCCGTAGGGTATAACAGCATTTTCAGTTGCCAGCACTCCGCCAATTGGCAGTCCATATCCCTGGTGAGCATCAGGCATTAATGCGCCTGAAATTGAGACGGGCAATCGTACAGCATAATTCATTTGCGACACTGCGCCTTCTTCAATAAACTCTGCACCAAAAATATTGTATGAAATTGCCTCCGTTTTAAGCTCTACCGAAGCGGCTGCTTTTGCTGCGGCCTTTTCCTCGCGTTCAATTAAAGCATTTGCAATCTTCCCTAAAACTTCATCATGTATATAATCACGGGGATGCACAAGAATGCTTTTCAATAAGCCCAATGCATGTTCTTTAGAATTACGTTTATAATTCTTTTCCATTATATCCATTGCCAGGCTTATTACCGGGCTTTCCGGATAACCTATCGCTCTTAAATCCTTTCCCGATAATTTCAATTTCCCCATATCACATCAGCTTTTCATAACAGGTTGTAGAGGGAGTTGCATTAATTTTTTTATAATCAATCCAATCCCTCTAAACCGTAATGTTGTTTTTTAATTTTCTATCCATTCTCCTTTTGGCGACGGTGCTCTAAAGCCAATTACTTTCACCGGCTTAACTTCAACTTCTTTTTCATGCTGGTTACTAATTTCCGCAACGGTCATTGGCTTTACAATCTTGTTATTAAATCCTAAGTAATCCGACAACTTCTGTGCCTTTGTTACAGATAACTTACCAAACTCATATTTTGCTATCAGTCTTCCCTTACGTAGTAATGCACTATCAACCAAGGTAAGCGAACTGTTGAAAGTGCATACCAATTGCACATTTAAAAAGTCAGCTAACAAGCCGTCAGAAATATTCAACAAGTTTGATACTGCAGCACTTCCGCTAGCATTTCTTTCCATTATAATGTTTTCTGCGTCTTCAATTACAATTACCGTATTAGGATTATTGATAAGTAAATCAATAAAACGCGGACTCGTCAGGTCGCATGCAACATTTGGCGATAAAAACAACACTTTCTTTCTAATCCTTCCAATAAGGTAACGTAGGTACGTAGTCTTGCCTGTGCCAGGCAAACCGTGAAGCAGAACAATGCCTTTATCGTTCTTTTTATTCAGTCGTGCACTTATAACTTCATCCACTGCCGCAAAGTCATCTTCATAAAATAAGTCAACATCAAGCTTTGTTCTTTTAATCTCCATCGCTTTTAAATCCAGGCCATGTCCGTCATTCACAATCAGGTTAATTTCAAAGGGCTTCTTCCTTTGCCTGGCCTTAAACACATTTATAAATAAAGTATATTCCTGCACAAGCAAACCAGCAGCACCATCATGTAAAACATAGCAACAATTCACATTAAAATCGATCAGGCAATCATTATTTAGAATTAAGATTGACTCATCAAATTCATATTGCTTCCGTTTTCTTTCATACATCCTGTATTCGTGAATAGACAAAACTTCTCCACCATACTTTTCTTTAAATGCAAAAAAAGCTTTCTCACCATCAAGGCCGTATATGTACGAAATGCTTGGGAATTTATTAAATTGATGCAAGTATAAAGCCTTACAGTCAAGAAATCCTGTAGTGAATACGCTGTTAGAGATTATTGCTTTATCAATATTTAAATTGTCCATTTTGCTTTTTTTAAAAATGCTTATACAAATTCATTACATGTCAGTAATGTAAAATCCATTCAATTAAATTCAGCTCATATCATTAACCACAACACGCATGACTGTAAGTTTTATTTATATTTTTTTCTTTT
>Ga0181464_1000984_pt1 | contig 13742 bp, 9 predicted proteins | sample InSIn2gowninarea_FD_119074 | JGI IMG/M metagenome (GOLD analysis project Ga0181464, IMG submission 119074) | Clean room microbial communities from NASA Spacecraft Assembly Facility at Jet Propulsion Laboratory, Pasadena, California, USA -... ...
ATATATATATATAATTTAAAAAAAATGTTTTTTTATTTTCAACTTTTAGTATAATATTATAGATAAGTTTTTCATCTTTATTATATTTAAAAATGATTTAATATTTAAATTTATTAAAAAACAATAAAATTTAAATGGATTAAAAAGCCATAAAAAATTATTTTTATTTTAATAATATTGATTTTTTAAAACTAATTATAATAAAATATTTTTTATAATATTTTATTTATTTTTTATAACGCCTTTTTATCCAACTACAACGTAATATTTTACTAAACAACTTTGTCCTTCGTCTACAATCTCTACATCACACCTTTCTTTCTGTTGTATATGTAATGATTTACATTTCAACTCTATCAATTAGAGCATTATGTTGTATATTTAATGATTTTCATTTCAATTTACTACCAATCAAAATTATATTGAGAGCTTCTCTGGATCAATTAGGATTTTGTGTTCTTTTCAAATGAAGGTAACAATGTATACGAATATAATTTTTATTGATTTAAATTTAAAAAATAAAAATATAACTTTTATTAATTTAATTTTAAAAGAAATAAAAATTATTTAAGTAAACAACTTTAAAAAAAAAAAAAAATTTATTGATTTATAAAAAATTAGAAAAAAAAACATGTGATATGAATTATTTTCACTTATTTTCAACCTCTGTAAACATGTATGTCACATTTTCGAATAGTTTTACAATGTCACATTTTCTAATATTTTTAGAAAGAGATGTCATATGTTGATATTAAATTTAAGGAGATGATCCGAAGGTAATTAGAGTGTGGATTTAGAAATATTTCAGAATGGGATGGAGATATTAAGGTAACTAAAAAAAATTTAAAATTACGCGAAGAAAAGAAAAATTACTAATTTTTTCATACCCATGAAATTTTCAAAATATTCTGTGATTTACCATCATACTATAAATCCTTATAAATTCAGCATTTAAATCAGGAAGGAGATTCTTATAACAGTGAATGGAGAAGACAGTCTTTCATAGTTCATATGTAGTATGTAAATAGCAAAAATTATAGGATCTTGGCGGGCTCGTTTATAACCTAATTTATAAAAAGTGAGAGGGTTTGACTTCGATTCCCGTAACATAGATTTTATGGACCCTGGCCAGCAGCTTGGATCCCACTATGGACGTAGTTCCATTCAAACTGTGACTGCGTAGGGTTGATGTTAAAAGCACAAGATGTTAAGTTTAGGAGAGTTGAAATAGTTACACGTATCATAATTTTTGAATTGGAATTCAGATGATACTTAATTATATGATCAATGTAGTTTAAATGGTGTAATAATTAAGAGTTTTTTTTTGTTTAGACGTTAATTGACAAATTTTAATTATAATTTTTTTTCTTTTATCTCACAAACTAGGAATCTCCTAACTTAATATAACCAAGAATCTCTTAACTCAACATAATCAAGAACTTATAATTAAATTATTACTATTATGGAGAACTCATAAGCAATAAACTTCAAAATTATAAAGAACTCAATCTAACTAATAAACTTAAAATAAATTTAAAATTAAATTATTATTATTGTTACTATTAGAGAGAGAAATTTTGATTTCAGATACATCTTTAAGATTTTCAAATTCAATATCAAATAGTTATTCCAGATCTAGAGACAACATTCATTCAGATGTAAATATTGATGGTAAAGAATGAAAACAACAGGATCTTATCAGGGTCGAACAGACAACGAATAAAAGAACAGCTGCAGGGGCTACACAGGCATACCAGTTATCGCAGCTGCTGGTCAATCATCATTATCTGATCTCTGGTCCAGCTCCCTGCCTGCACCAAAATCGCGTTTACTTCAATTGGATTCATAACAAATTCGTTATAAGCATCTGAATCTACATATCAAATTGGCTAATGTAAAACATACCCCATGAATCTAAATCATTATGACAGTGTAACAATACCCATTTTTCACCGATTTCTTGGACCGTTTTCAGCGTGGACATCATCTGAGTTCCATTGCTATCCCAACGAAGTAAATAGGCGTTGCAATGGCACTTAGAAAGGGCAGGTGTAAAGTGAATGTGGTTGTTGGAAGCGTCCATGTGACTGTGGAGTTGTTTTTTTTTAAGTAATTGAATGAATCTACTCTTCCTTAAAATTAACAAATGGCGATTTGAAGCCAGCCATGACAGTAACCATGGCTCTGAACGAACCTTTCCTAATTGTTATAAAATATAAAATGATCCTGATAATGGGAAAAATTTGAGCCATTGGCTTCATGACAGTTATGGAATGGTAGGCGAATTTCCTGTGAATTTAAATAAATGCAAATGGACGATGCACGGGACGCGGCCGTGTAAATTAAACCCAAACTTAAATACGATTGTTAAATAAAATCTCTGTAGGTTCGTATCAGCTGAGCGCTCAATGTTACGATCCAGTGACAGTTCGGTAAGAGATCGTGCCGCACATGAAAAAATATTTCGGTGCGTATTGTGTAATATTGTGTAATAAAGGGGCAATTAATGTAGAGATAACGTGTGGGAGGTGCCCAACTTTCATTCATCCACGTGATTTTCACAACTCCTTGGTGGTCAATCAAATGTGACCGACTAGCCATGAGGCGGAGATCAGTTGTTTGGGTGGGGTTTAGTTTTCGCCACATCACATGTTAAAATTTTTATGGATGAGTCGAGGATGGAATTCACTTTGTACGAATTAAAACTATTCGAGTGGCTGCCGAGTTCGACCCAGCTTGCACAATCTTGGTAAGGCTTTTCTTTTCTTGTTTTATTCTTTTTCTTTCATCGAATAAATTTGGATCTAGCTGGCATAATTCTGGTCATAAGTTTTTTTTTTTGGTTTCATTTTTCTTTCTGTATCTAATAAACTTTTTAAACTATAAGTGAGAGGAACAAATAACTAACTTAGCCATAAACCTAAATACATAGATATTGTATATGACAACTAATAGTGAACCTATATAAACCAGTGTATTTATGCCCCATTAACAAACGGGTTATTTTTATTTTTAACTAGTGACCCGAATAAGCCTGAAACCTCACCCTACACCCGTTGTAAGTCGCAATCCCATTATGACTTCGGCGAAAATGGAGGCGGTGTGCGTTGAGAGACGCAGAATCCATTTGCTGAATGCGGCAGGCAAAGGCATCCATTCATAAAAGGACAACAGAGATCCTATCACACTTTAAAGTGAGAATTAGGTTCAAGGATGAAAATATCAATACCCCGTTTGCTGAACATGGCAGGCAAGGCATCAATTCATTAAAGGACAATAGGGATCCTTTCACACTTTAAACTGAAAATTAGAATCCATTATGAAAACATCTTCTCTTCGAAGAAACACGGAAAGCTCGCTCTCTTTTATGACTTGAAAAGACACACAACATAACTATTGATTCATATCGAATAAGATATGAAGGAACGTTCGTTTTATCTCGTAATTTGAAAAGACTTGAGCAGGATATTCATTCCGTAGCATTGAAATCTACCACCCAAAATTATTCATTCATGAATATTCTTGATTTAATTAGCATCATTGTTGACCAATATGGATTAAGCGTTCAAGTTCGAAATAGAATGGTATGTTTTGGAATGCGGTGTAAAAGTTTGAGCGACCAAGAGTTTAATGTAACCCAAAGAATCTAGTATAGGGAAACCCAACCTCAAAGGGGAGATGTAGGATCAATGAATATCCTTAGCTTATGGTGTAGTCATCACTTAGGCATATGAGAGATGCATATTTTGTGGTTGGCTTACTTTGGCCTCACATTCGCGTCACGCCATGTCATGGTACTTCGCATCCTGCCTCACATTCGCGTCACGCCATGTCATGGTACTTCGCATCATGTTGGAAAATCTACACGGGTAGACCCATGGACATTTGAGTGAGCAGTCCCACACCATAGTTACAACTTCGTAATACAAGTAGCACCTATAAGATTGTGCCATGTTCAATTATAATGCAACCATGATGATCGGTCGAATCGGGACCGGGACCTTGTAGGAGAGCATGTGTGGGTAAGAGAACTAAGCTTGGGGTTTCCAATCATGTAATACAAGGTGGTTGAACTTGGGGTTTGAAACTACGATTAAGTGCCCAGCTCCCTAGTATTATTCTACATAAATATTTTTTCAATAGTCCAAAACTTGTCTGAATGAGAGTTTCTATGCAAAAGTTATGTCGCCATGAAGTTGACTTTCTTATTTTGACTACCACGATTTGAGAGGATGGCACATCAACTTTCAAAATTCATGGAAAAGAGGCTAGCCACATGATCATGATGGAGAAGACTCTAAAAGAATTGAGTTGAAGGAGTCAAACTTAAGCACTTAAGCACTAGTAGGCTATCGGGTTGTGTTATAAGTAGGCCATTGAGAGGAAAAAAGGTTTCGTACTATTCGAGTGCATTTCATTCCATAGATGAGAAGAATAGCCAAGAGTGGATAGAGAGAGAAAAAAAGAGGGTTTGTGCAGTGTAGCAATCCATGAGCCATAGCTCTCACTTATTTATACTTGCATACATTTCCATTCAGAGAAAAAGAGTGTAGAGCAACCTCACCTTTTAGCTAGGTTTTCTCTTAGAGTGTTTCCCAAGTCATATGCTGTGTTATTATGGTTGCCAGTGATTGTATTTTCATTTATTATTTATTTTTTGTGTTATTTATATTACTTTCATAGTAACTTAATAAATTCAAAAGTCTAAGGAAAATAACTCTCATTGTATAGATTTTGGATTTCTAATATAAGTTTATCATATACATTGTCACAAATTGTTCAATGGAATATCTACAACAATTAACAGATCATATTTTACCAAAGAAGATTTATTTGGGTATATTTTGGGGAATTGCAAAGGATCCAAATTGGCTAAGCCCAAAGTCATAAAACTTGAGTTATGGCCAACGAATATGTTAATAACCCTCAAGATCTCGTACAAGGGAGATTCGTGTGGCTAGAGGCACAAGTTAGATATAAACCATAATGTGAGCCTCCTCATGGTGGGCTTGACCAATAAGCTTGGGCTATTTAGAGAAGATGGAGGTTCTAATATAGAGATTAGAATGGAGGGGAAATCAACAAATCAAGAAGAACTAAAGAGGGAATATAAGAAATAACTCAAAAATGAACAAACCGATTCAAGTGTTGTGAACCATTCGAAATCCCTATCCACAATGGAAGAAAAGGTTGAAATCAAGCATATCAAGGTGAGATTGATGATTTGAAGTTAAATAATTGGTTGCAACAATTAGAAGTTTATTTCAGTGTTCATCATAGATTCATATGGATCAAGAATGGAAGATTTCATTTCCATGACTAAAATTAAAGAGTCATTTTCTAACCTAGTTAGAAAGCCACATGGATACTATCAAACTCGAGGGAGATCCTCGAGTGACTAAGTGGGAGCATTTCAAAACTCTCATAAAACCAAAATTTTACTCTATTTAGTATGTAGAGGACTTGTGGATCTGGTGGCATCACTTTAGGAAGAGATAGGGCAAAAGTGTACAAGAGTGCACCACATAATTTAGAAAAATGGCCATAATTCTAGGTATCTCCCCCAAAAACTTACAATAATCCCCTATTACCATAAATTTAAAAGATTTTAATTTCAAAATTTTAATTCCAGGAGAGTACACCCATAGAGCTTTGTGAACTCACTAAATGAAAAACGACAATAGGTGAAAAAATCACAAACTCAACACTTTTATTAAATGAAAAGCTTCGAGAAATTATTACAAATATCAAGATGGAACCTAGAGTAAGCATGCTCAAAAATATTTGTGGCAATTAGATCTTCCTATCCAAAAAAATCTCAATCTACTAATTTCACCCATCACAGGAAACCGGAAAGGAACAAATCTAGCTACTTGTTTGTGTGCTCCAAGAGAAATTCATTTTCCATACAATTGTAACTCAGTAACAATTTGATCGCCCATGAAATTTGGCTTTCAACCCTCAGCATCACCTAACCTAGCCTTCAATAGTTAAAACCATAATCCAATTACGAAACTAAATCTCTAATCTAGTTAATGTAGGACTCAACTTTATCTCTATTTGAATTTGTGACTCAAATTTGTTATTTGTTACCATGACCACCACCCTCTACCATGAGGAAGATTGGTTCTTAATCCCAATTGGTGACAAGTCAAGCCTCAGAATCTTGCATTCATCTATTCTACCTTGATTCTTTTGTGTGGAGTGGTTCCTTGATTAGATATTTTCTTGTATGTCTTGGAATGTAATAAACTTGGCTCGGGGAATAAGTATTGGAATCGAATTGGGATTTTCCAATGATATTCTCTGGCATGTAATAAACTTAGTCCAAGTAATTATTATTGGAATTGGACTAGGATGTTCTAATGACATTGTGGCCCTTTGGGATAGCGAGAGTCAACCATAAGTTTTTTGATGATATCAAAATCCTTAGAGTCGATGAATGTGGCCCTTTGAAAACAATTGAATTGGCCCTAAGAGTATATAGAAGCATCCTTGAATATAATGGAAGTGGACTAGCCCTTTGATGAATGATGCCAATTCTTAACCTTTATCGGTAATTTTACTTGGCCCTAGGAATATGTAGATATTTCCCATACAAACGATGTTGTGAGTGCCCACTTATCTTATTAATGTTTCTTATATTTGGCCTTAACATAAAATGGAGCATAACCTTGAGAATAAATAGAAGTTGCTCTTGCATTAATAACTCAACTCCTTGAAGATTTATACAATTGGTGATTTTGACCCATGTTCTCTATGGGATAACTTAATTTGACAACTGGAGTACTCAATTCCTTCCAACAACAATTTTAGCCCTTGCAACTACTTATCTTAGCCCTCATATCGACTATAATATTCACCATAACGTCAACCCCTCTCCCACACAATGACTTGTAATTGGAGAGTGTGGCTCTTAATAACACCAATCTCATAAGAATAAATACAACCCTATGCAAACCAATATTGACCCCTTCATACAAACAAAAACATTAATTGGCCCTCATAATAAATTGGATGCGACCCTCTTGGGTTAATTCTTACATGAACAAAATAGGCCATAATTTCTTGCCAACCAATCTTTTCTATAGTTGCAATTCGATCTTTAAGAATGTGCTTCGAATGGGGATACTCATCCTCTCAAACTAACCTTAATGTTGACCTTCATTCATCCTTCAAACCTTCAACCCTACTTATGTAGGATTACTATGCTTGACAAAATAATTGACTAGGGAGTGTCTTCCAACCCCAAAGCCAATGGTTTACAACTAGGATATGTATTTCAATACTGAAGTAGGTAATTTTAAGGGTTTTCCATTTTCTTCTTTGACTAAGGAGTGCCTTCCAAATTCAAAGCCAATGATCTACAACTACAATATGTCTCTTAATACTATTCAAGCTAGTGTTTATGAAAGTTTCCCCTTTTTCACTTTGCAGTTCCTAGAGCTCCTTAACAATCCATCAATAATTCTTCCATGTTTCCCTCCAATCTCCTTCTCCGATTTTATAATAACTCCCTCCTTTGAATACCATGGGAAATACCATGGGTGAAATTTTACCCATTTTATTAATTATTATTCTATTTTATTATGATGACCCCTTATTCTTCTTGTCTTTAGCCTATGGGATCTAGATAGGCTAGGACTCAATATCCTTTTGCTTGTAGAATAAAAAATGGACATTACAAGCCCCCTTCGCAAATTTTGTTTGTCCAATCTCGAACAATCCAGTAACAAGCTTTGGAAACAACTTGTTGCACCATATAAACCAATTCAATAGTGTTGTTATTTGTTGTAAGATATCTTGAAAAGTTTGAAGATCTAAACTCTTCAGGATGGCCCATCTGCTTCATTATTTTGTTGTATTTTTGTTGGATCCCTTATTACTATTTGACTCCCGTCACCTGTGGATTCCATTCCTTTTTCGTTTCACATCTCCATCCTATGTATTCTTGATTTATTGTTATAGAACTCTCAACATGGTTAGGCTTTGTTTGAGTCATAACACCTGACCTTTACTATGAGTTTCCCCCTTCTTTTGATTTAGACCAGGAGTTGATTTGTTTAGTATCTTGTGATAACTCTGTGTGCTTCTACCCATTTTCCATTTTATTGAGTGTAGCAATGTCTGGAGGATCCCAAGTCATACCTCTCAAGACAACCCTCCAACCTCCTTTAATTTTAAATCCCATCTCCATGGTTTGGTAGTTCTTCCAATGCTTCCCAATGGTGATAAGCCATTGGACATTCAATATCATGTCAAAATTGGAGAATTTCACCACATTGAAATTGTCAACCATAGTGCAGTTGCCCATATTTAACTCTACATTTGGGATTTTCTAATTGCATCCCATGATGAAATCATCAACCATATCCACATTAAAACCTCCAAATTTCTTTGTTGGGATGCCTCTTTTAGCTATTAATTTCAATTCAATAAAATTGTTGGTTGACCACCCATCAATTAAGATGGTGAGCTGATGCTCCTGTATGGAACCTTTGAATCTAAAGGTGTTGTAGCTAGGGACTCCTAAAAGTGTGGATATAGTGCAACCTACTGCTTCTATCCTTAACTATTCCTGGTTTGAACTATACTACTCATGGTTTTGCACTCGTCTTGTTTCCTCTTCTCCCTCACTTTCAAAGAGCACCTCGATGTAGTGCACTTTTCCCTTTCCCTTTCATTTGTGCACTAGATCCAAAAGTTCCTTACAATGGTAACATATTTTCTTTATTTGCAACTCATCCCAAGTTCCAGGGTAACCTGCTTCTTTTGGTCTCCTCCTCTCAGGAAGGAGGCTTACCTACAACTTATTGAAGAGGTTTTGGTTTGGAAGATGCTCTATTTTAGGTGTTTCATCCTCGATATCTATTTTCTTTGAAATGGCTTCCTGTAATGTGCAAGGCTTAAAATCCTTGACCAAACCACACAATGCTTTAGCTAACCCCTTCATAAAAAACATCACAAAAAAATCATGAGAGATATCTATGAACATATAGCTAATATATGGAATTCTAAAATAATTTTTTCTAGACTCACTCTCTATTTCAATTGTGCAAGCTCCCTAAAATGAAACTTTGGGTCCCTCTTAACAAACCTATAGATTAACCTTTTTGTAAACTCTAGATAGGAGTTGATGCTTGAATTCCCAAGTGTGTTTAACTTGTGGTACCACCACTCATGAGCTTCACCTTCCAAATGCAGAGTGGCATACTAGATTGCCTTTGATTACCTCATAGCATTGAGATGAAATTATGTGTTGAGATTTTGCACCCAAGCTCTATCTAAACATGTAGAAGTTCCATTAAAAGTCAACATATTTATTTTCCAGACCTTATTTGGGTATCAATGTTCATCCATCACCATCAACTAACCTCTATTATTTATGGCACAATATTCTTGCAATGACATTTGGGCCTGAAATTCCACTCCCATTACTTGGTACCCTCTTAATTAACCCAAATTAAATTCACCCCACCTTTGTTGGCCATATTCTCTCTTCCAAAAAATTGGGTAGTAATGGTCTTGATGAATTTGGTTTTAATGGTGATGGTATTGGATTAGTCGAGTTACTTTCCTACCTATTGTGGTTATCATCTTCTCCAAATAAACTATGGTTTCTATGTGATCCTTCTGTCACTTGAGTGGATTGACCATCATCGATATTAGCCATGGTCTGTGTAATTTCCTTTAGAGCTGAAGCCACCTAATGTTGACCCCTTATTATAATTGGCTTCATGTCCTACCATCCACGCTCTGATTCTTGGAGTATCTTTCAATCCCCTCTAGCTAAATTGTTCAAGATATTTGTAAAGCTTCCCCACAAGTAATTTTCATGATCTCTAATATGATATTTTTCTCCCTCTTGCTCTTTCTTCTTCTTCATGAAGGTTATGTTTTCTTGATATTCTAGAAACATCAACGAATAAACCTACCAGGATAGCAGGATGACCAAAAATGATAACATTGTAATAAACTGCTATTTATTTTTACCAGAACTTCAAAGGTTTTCTAAATTTAAAAAAAAAAAATTAAAGAGAGTAGATCCATATAGCTATGTGAATTCACTAAATGAAAAATACCAATAGTTGAATAAATCAATAAGCTATCAATTTTATTGAATGAAAATATGGGAGAAATTATTACAAAATATCGAGATGGAACTTGGGGTAAACACTTCGAGTAATACTTGTGGAAATTATATATTAGCGCCTAGAAAAAAACTTGATCTACTAATTTGACCCCTCATTAGAAGTTGACAAGCCTACAAATTTGGATGGATGTTTGTGTGCTATTGTTATAGACATTTTTGTGCCTTACAGCATGAAGCATGAAATGTCAATAATTTAAGGGATCCAAAGTCCCTAAACATGTTGTTTCAACCCTTAGAGGAACAAGGCCAGCAAACCACAGCGACACAAATCAGTTCTCCACTGAAAAACACTAAAAAACAAGTCAGTTCTGGATCATGTCAACTGCTCCACTGAGCATCTGCGCTGAATGTCAACTGCCCCATGGTGCACCTGCGTTGAATGTCAAAAGCAACAAAGGCTACCTGCGCTGAGCGAATTTTGACAAGTGGAAGTCTCATTCCTCAATCTGTTAGTGCCCAGGAAGCTTCTAAAATGACACTTGGATCAAAGAATTCGCCTTGTGACAGTTAATAGGTACTAAACCTACCGAGTGGGAGAGAGGATCTCTGAGTGGACTCAAGAACTGAAGAAGAACTGGAGCTGAGGAAGACATGAGTCACACATCAAACTGACCCATGCTCTCTCCAAAGTTCTATAAATGGATCTCTTCCCCATGAGATCCAGAAGGCTAGAATTTGGTATTTGCAAAGAATTGCTATTGTTTTGAGATAGAGCCATTGGGTGATTTGCTTTGAAGGAGGTGAAGAAAAAGATTCTTTTCTGCTGGGGAGATGATGCTGGATTGGGCCTCTTCTGGTTGTATCATCCCCAGAACTTTATTTACTTCATCAATAAAGCCATTTGAGTTTTTCTACATGCATGTATATCAATGACGCTTGATTGTATTTGCATGTTTGATTTATTATAATCCTTAGATCAGTTATGAATGCATGCTTCTCGTAGTTTCTCTCTCTTGCAATTTTGCAGGAACTTGGTGTAGCTGGGCCGGCAAAAGAGCAAGTAGCTTGGAGCGAGCAGCAAGGAGCGAGATCAGATCGGCAAACTAGCGGAAGACATCGGTTAGTTATACCCTTCTATCCTCTTTGAATTTCATAAAGAAGAACATTCAGATAGTTTTTATCTTGCCTGTTGCTGGGGTACTGTCACTCCTCAGAGTGGGATAGGGGCATTCCGTATTGGATACTTTTCCCTACAACAGACTGGCGACTCCGCTGGGGATCGTATCTTGTTGGTTTGTTTGTGTTTTGCTATTCATTTCATAGACTCAAAGAGTACCGAATCGAACTGCATTTGTCTTAGTCGAATGCAAAGTAGAAGGCAGCTACTCTAGCCTACTCAGTGGGCCTATTTATGATTTAATTAGATGATCCACAAGTGCTCTAACAGCTCGTAGTGATAGATCTTTATCCTCTTGTGAATTATCCCATAGATTACATCTGATTGATAGCTTTGATTTGGCCAAAAATTGTTGATTTTTGAGCAATATATGACCCGGAAACGGAGAGAGACGAGAGTTTTTCCTTCAGCGCGACTGCTGTGAAGGGAGTCTGCATTTCAGCGCAGGTCCCGTGAAGGCTACCTGCGCTGATTGTCAAAACCTCTGTGTTACACCTGCGCTGAAACAGTGCTTGCCTTGTGCAACTGTGGTTCCTTGTATCTTTTTCTCAGTTTTCATCCCTATTTTTGCAGCCTGTTATCAGTCAATGTACCTATCTGAAACCACCTTTCTTTGCCTCTATTCCACCTTGGTTGTATAAAGAAACTGTATTTGTTCTTTGTGTATTTCTTACACCATTTGCAGTTTCCCATTACGAAAGTGAACTAGTCTTGCTGTGACCTCTTAGATCTAGACCTGTCGTAAGTGTCGTTTTGATCTTAGGAGTTAGTTTGTTTGTTGTTCACAGCTGATTAAGCTTTTTCTTTCGTCATATTGTTTGAATTTATGCATTTCTAGTGTTGAAACAAGTAAATCATAAGGTGTTTTTGATTTTGAACTAAAAACTTGTTTGTTTTCACTTGAAATCGAATTCAAAGTTATACAACAGCTTTCTTTTTTATAAGCATCAATATTAAGAAAGAGAAAAGAAATACTTGCATTGTGCATTTGCATTTTGACAGCTTGCACGTTGATTTAGGAAAAAGTGCATTAGTGTGTGCTCTATGATCTATGTGAAAAGATGATGTCTTTCTTTTCCCTTAGTAGTTAAGATTTTCATATGTTGAAAAGATTGAAAAAGCTTGCTTATCATCTTTAGACTGCATTTAGGAGTTGTACCATACATCTTGTGGTGATCCATAAAGGAAAACTTCTAAACAAGATCAACCTAAAATAAATTGAATGAACATAACAACGCTTTGAAACATAGCGCAAACACATAGAGGTCTAAGCTAGAGACGTGTTCCGGCGTCGTTAAACGTGATATCTTACCGTTGAGTGGTTGGGTGATTCCTCCACGGTGAAGCGATAAGTATCAATACGGACTTGTGCTCCCACCTACCGTCGTGTATATATTGGGAGACCCCTATAGGAATAAAGCCTTTATCCATTGGAAGCCATGTCGGCCACCCCACTGATCACAATGCAGTGAACACAGCATTCACGAAGATCGACCACCTGTACCGTAAAACGTATTCGGTGGTTTTGCGAAAAGTTTGGCACACCCTCTGCCTAGAACTCCAGAGCAGTTTCTTTTGGCCTTTTTCAAACTCTATAACTGAAAAAGTCCATCCGAGCATTTGTCACTTCGGGCTCGTTAAAACATCGAAGGAGACTAGAGTCATCTTTAGCTTTTTCTCGACTCTTTAAAAGTGAAAAAGCAAGTTGTGTCTAAGCGTCGTTAAAATTTATTTTAAAAGGAATAATCATCACCATTCCCTCGTTCATCTTCGAAGTTAGTCTATTGGCATCGTGAGTTCTTGTAGAATCGCTAGGCAATCTATTGGATAGACTAGATATGTCTAAGAAACCGTCGACATCTAGGACTGTGTCATTCGACACAGCAGCAGCAGAACCTCCTGTTGCTACTCCAACAATGTACGCCGGTATACCATCTGTCCCGGCAAGTTATCAACAACAAGCCGGAGTCCAATAAGGGACGATGACATGGTTAGTTCCTATTTCTTCATCTGGATTATCATCTGGTTTTTCTTATGTTGAAACTCAACAAATCGATCCAATGTGTCTTCAAAGGCCAAATTACCCTTTAAGTACTGGATTTCCACCATATGGAGGGAAGTATGCTCTTCCATTGTTCCCTCCTAGAGAACAACCATATGGGAGTTTACAACAAAGTTTAGGTCAAACTGGAATTACATCCAGCGGTTGGGTACCAATACTGCCTCAACAACCAGGGGTTGTATATTCAATGCAACCAGTACACCCTGTGTCAAATATTCCCACCATACCTGCTATAGTGAATGCGTCGCAAGTACAAGCTCCACCTGTTGTATGTCAACCCCAAGTTTCTCAGGTTGCAATACAACAGCCTCTTGTCCTGACGACTCAATCACAATCTCAGGTTAGTGCCTCCTTATCTGGAGCGAATCAGGCTGAAACAAGTACTGTGACTCCTCATCTTTGTCAATCGT
>Ga0181464_1000673_pt3 | contig 13732 bp, 12 predicted proteins | sample InSIn2gowninarea_FD_119074 | JGI IMG/M metagenome (GOLD analysis project Ga0181464, IMG submission 119074) | Clean room microbial communities from NASA Spacecraft Assembly Facility at Jet Propulsion Laboratory, Pasadena, California, USA -... ...
CTCTAGCGAAAGAGGTTTCTTTGCAGCAGCCATAAAACGAAAGACTTTTTTACAGACTTCCTCGCTGCCCTCCTCTACAATCCTGGACAACAGCCGGTTATATGTCTCAGAAAGATCCTTAGGAAGGTGATCTAGGGCATTTCGTATGCTTTCGTCTGTTTTCTGAGAGCAGATTTCTCCGAGCTGGAACTTGACCCATAGAATCCTACCATAGACTCATTAGCAGCCTTCAATGAGAAAACTCTATGATATACTTACATGCCCTGGGACGCGGTACACAGGACATCAACAACCTCTTGATATAAGCTGGGATCCCCTGTTACAAGATCTCCATCCTCCCTCCTAGCAATCACTAATTGATGGATAAGTTCTTGCAGATCCGAGCCTGCTTCTGGCGTATGAGTATTGACTACGAAGCTCGGTGCAAGGAACGACGATATGATATCAGTGACGCAATCATCTCCTGCAAGATAAAGCTTCAGACCGGACGGCTTTCGAAGCAGGAGACTGCGAAGAATTTTGAGAAGTAACTTCATCTCTGAGTTCGAACATTCGTCGACGCCATCAATAATCACAATAACGCTCTTCAAGCAGTTGACAACGTCGGAGAGCAGAGTCCCAAGTAAACCCAGGTCGTGCGGATTGTCTAGGAGAGAATCGATCTTAAATTGATGCTTAGTAAAGATACGGTCGTCCTGGTCCAACAGTTGTCTTAAGATCGACCGTAGGACAGTCGAGGCCTCCAGAGAAGTTTCGTTATCATATTGGCAGAAGAAATAGACAAGCTTCTCGGATCCCTGGATGGGCCTTGCAGATAATTGTTCGACAATGAACGCAGTCATAACAGTCTTCCCAGAGCCTAGAATGCCGGTAAACCAGAACACGCCGGGGTCACTTCCAGTGATCCATCGTTAAAAGTCATCAGTCTGGGCGAGCCATTGACCTGTGGAGCCGTGCCGTTGTGTACGAGCTTTCCAGTAAGCAACCTTGTGATTGTAGCCGGATAATTGCTCAAGTTTGGATGCTTGATAAATTTCTGTGGATGTTCGATCAACCCGTGCAATAGCATGAGCTTCAACTTAGAAGACTCACTGCGTTTTTCGATTTGCATTTGCGCCGCCCGATCGGCTTCGGCTTTCTCCCGTTCTTTGCGGTGGAACATTGAGCTGAGCCTATATTTCTCTGCCGCCTCTCGCTCTGTACGCTGGTCCTGTCTTTCGACTGTAATCAGCTTCGCTTCCGCCAGGTAGATGGTCTCCTTGACCTCGTTACTGAACTGATCGATCTGCGTTAACATGGGTTCAAAGTCCGAATTGAACGAACTGGTCACAGATTTGAGTAGCTGTACGTATCCTATGCAGAAGAATCAGCACCTGTACAGATTCCACCATCGACCGCCATTGAGCTTACCCGGCTGGCGAAGCACTATCACAGCCTGCTCACAACAACGAACAACCACAGAATAGAAGTCGCAGAGGGCCTTCTGCAGGTCAGTAGAATTTCTATAGAGCTTTTGATATTCTTGAAATCTTGGGCAGCGCTTTCCAATGGTCATAAGCAGAGCTGACAAATTGTCAAAATAAGTTGTGAAATTCGACGCGATCTGTTCGAAGTCAGCCAAACATATTTTAGAAACCGATATACTGTCCTGTTGAGCATGGGACTAGAGCATCCGGTGCTAACGCCAAGCGGGCCTGATTTATCAAATCGAAACTCGAATAGCACGAAGTGCGAGAAAATTTCTGTGCCAGTACAAATCATGGTCAGCTTACCTGCAACACAAATTTGACGCTGCCCCAGACAAGCGCAGCGATATGCTGATTGGAAGAAACAAAGGTCTCAACAATGCCAGAAAATTGCTGGATAGACTCCAAAAGTGGTGAGATACGAGCAGCTACGCAGCGGCTCTTCCTTTTGGCATTCTCCTGATCGAGCTGATAGGTGAATACTGCGACTGCACGAGCATCAGGTACAGCTTCGATGGCCTCCAGCTTTGTTCTCTGCTCGGGATCCAGGCAACTCTGAAAAGACTTGATGGCGCCGCTCAGAGCGTCGGTCGTTGCATTTGTTGCAGCCGTCGAAGGCATAGGGGATCGAGACCGCGATCTTGACAACATTGTAGTTGGCGTTCGTCATCTGACGGAGTAGTGTCTATTATGAGGGCAACAGAAATTGGGTCGAGGGAGAAGGCATCACAAGTAAGCAACGCTGCCCAGTATTGCGCCTCGCTGTACGCGACCCCGCCATATCGAAGGCATAGTATGCATCATGCATGATTGTCAGCCTCGCGGCGCAGTCAATTCGATAGTATTCATTGTGGCGTAGCACTTGTCGAAGCAAGCAACAAACACTGGTCAAGGATTTGCATTTCCAAAAGACTCTAAGAGTGGTGGGCCTAGGGAGGAATCAGGATGATTATTGCAACAGGATGTCTCGCGGAGGAGAACCAAGGAGAGATCAAGTTTCGAGGATGGCAAGGTCGATGCATCAACGTGGGTCAAAGCTTCAGCGATCTTCGGCGAGTCGAGTCGAATCCTCCTTCCCTTCAGTCAATCCCAGCTCCAGACATCTTGCGGAATAGCGATGTTGATAATTGAAAACATCGTCGATGGGTATCTTACATAAGGAAGTCAGAGATCAAGTCTCAAGCTGGTCGTCAACGCTCACCTCGGGCGGCACACCGAGACCACCTCCATCGGGGACTCCTCCCCGAAGCGCGTAGAATGCGAAACAGTCGCAAGGCAGTAGGATTCCAGCAACAAGCTCAACATATAAGATCAAATCCTTCCTACAAATCAAATTGTTCCTTTAATCATAGATCTTTCATTTTCCAGAACCGCGAAACTATTACAACCTTCACGTCACCCCCAGACTATTCAGAACGCAATGAAACAATCTTCCTATACGTAACTAACCAATTCCGAGATGCCTGCGCAGAAGATCTTGATCTCAGGTGCTGGCATAGCAGGCAGTGTAACAGCCTACTGGCTCGGCCACGCCGGCTTCGATGTCACAGTCCTCGAACGCACTCCCGCGCTGCGTACTGCAGGCCAAGGCATCGATATGGAAGGACCTGCCGTCTCAATCATCCAGAAGATGGGATTAGAAGAAATCATTAGGTCAAAAACAACAGGAGAAAAAGGAGTCGCATTTGTGTATGAGAACAACGTTCCATTTGCTACCTTCGACATTGGCGAGAAGAAAACTGATATAGGATTCACTTCCGAGATTGAGATTATGCGAGGAGATCTGTGTGATATCTTCTATACAGCAGCGACTGCATTCCCTAACGTCAAGTTTCAATTCGATGCCAGCATAACCTCTTTACACCAAACCGACTCTTCAGTCTCTATTACGACATCCACTGGTGCAGAAGAGACCTACGACATGGTCATCGCAGCCGACGGCTTCAGATCGCGAACTCGTGCACTCATCCTCGAGAACACTGACCCGGAAGCTTTCATCCAGAGCCAAAACTGCTGGGTGGCTTACTTCTCCATCCCTCGCGAGCCGCAAGACCATCCCAGATCGCGCGGATACAATGCCGTGGGAGGACGCTTCATCATTATCAGACCCAAAGACGACAAACTCAGTTCTGGCTATTTCGTGGTGAGCAAAGATGAACCTTCACTGCGTAGAGTGCAGAGAGCGGGTATGGCAGCCCAGAAGGCGGCATTAGCGAAGCTCTTTGCTGATGCTGGATGGGAGGCCACGAGAGTAATAGAGGGCATGCAGGATACCGAGGATTTCTATCTGCAGGACGTGGCAAGAATTCAGCTGGGAGAGCGGGGATGGTCGAAAGGTAGATGTGCGATGGTGGGTGATGCTGCGTACTGCTCTTTTACGGGCACTGGAACCACGCTTGCAATCCTAGGCGGATACATGCTGGCTGGAGAGGTTTTGAACAACCCAGATCAGCCCGAGGTTGCATTCAAGGCTTATGAGAATAAGCTGGCTGGCTATGTCAAGAAGGCGCAGAGTGCCCCGAAAGGAGGACCACAGCTGTTCGTTCCGCAAACAAGTCTTGGAGTGTGGATGATTCGGACTGTAATCTGGCTTGTCTATTGGAGTGGCCTAACTCGTTGGCTTGGTGGCTACAAGATGCCTGAGTTCGACCTGCCGGAATATGACTTTGATAGCAAATCTGAGTGACGGGCTGCTCTCAATAGGGCTGGTGACAACCCCTGATCCAAGAAGGTGGAATTGCTCAAGTCATGTTTCTTGTGTATTTGATAGCATTCCTGGTGGCGTCCGACGTGGCAGATCTGACTTGACCCTTCTCCAGATCCATCAAAGCATTGATAGTAATACCCCTAGGCACAGACATAGACTCCTTCATCGACTCAATCGTCATGCCATTCTCCAACAGTCCAGCAGCACTCTTCAAACTCTGTGCCGCCAACGCCATTGCCTGAGCGCGAGGTATGCCCTCCGCCACTGCAGCGTCTGTAATAGCATCAACTGCAATCATAGTCAAGGCATTGCAAGTCGCGTGTGTTGCTGTAGCCTCATTCATGAGATGCTCGGGTAAGTAGTGCACACTACCAATCTGCCTGAAGATCCAATCGCACAAAGCCTTGTGGTCGTCTCCAGCATGTTGTGTGTCCGCAATCATAGTCACCGAGTCCAGATTCTGGGCTCCTATACTCGGGATCACTCGTATGACGTTGAACTGGTTTGCTTTGTTCATTCTATCATTGAGGACAAATGCATCAGTAACCTGTTCGCAAGAAGTCCCCGCCAATAGACTGATAACCAGTTTTCCTCGTAGTGACTTGCACAGGGGCATGTTTTCGGAGATGGATTTGAGCTCTGCAGGAGGTATGCCTAGCATAACCACATCGGCTCTGTCGACAGCTTGTGCCCAGGCATGCAAGTGTGTTGCGCTCTGCACGCGGTAGGCTTCATCGCCAAGAGCCTTCTGCACACGCTCGAAGGATTCTTGGAATCGAACACAGGCGTAGATTTGCATGCTAAAGTCGTCTGAGTTTGCATGACCGGGTCGTATGCTGGTGAGTAGACCTTTGATTATGGCAGTGCCCATGAAGCCTGGTTTGGAATTAGCCTCAGATATTCGATACCCAGATGTGGCGGGCATGACAAACCGCAACCCAACACGGCGATGCTGAGTCTTTCTTGAGGATATTCCATGGTATATGCGTTTACTAGGATGTTCGATTTGTATAATAGTTGTTTGTAGAAAAAAATCACAAAAGTCAATGATGAAGATAAAAAAGAACAGAAAGAGGTTGGACAGCCCCACCATTTGGATCTCGGACGTATCTCCTGTTTCGTCATACCAACGACCACCTTACAACACGGCTAGCGTAAGCGCCTCGATACCATTACACAACACCCCATTGACCTCCTCATTTAGTGATCACTCTTTGACGTGTTGATGTGTTTTCTCTGCTCAAGGTATATCTGTTCCTGTCTCTTCTGGTCGCGTGCAAGGGACCTCGATTTTATTAACCAATAACCCGCACCACCAGCGGCCAAGATTGAGAGCAACACTGCGTTCTGGCGCCTGTTGCACTGGTGAGTATCAAGCAGAGCGTAATCATTGACATATTAGCATACAATGGGCCATTTGAGCCATGTGGTGAGATTGGGTTTGGCATATTGTGATGGTTGATGGTTATGTAAGATAGCGAAACTGAAGTACTCGCAGGTCAATGTGAGAGAGAAGTGCTTTGCCCTCAACTTGAGTCCGCACGAGTGTTCATCATATATGGTAGTAGCACATGATCACATGTAGAGACGTCACGACTCCAACAGCTTAGAGCTCTCTACTTTCTACGGAACCAATTCCGCAATCACCTCAAACTTTAAGACCAAACATTCTTCATTAGATATGTTCAACTTCAAGTAGTTTGACACCGAACAAAAGATCAGCAAAAAGGTAATGCGGCGAGTGAGATTCGAACTCACGATCTCTGCATCGTCTCCTGTTGCTGTAGAACCATAGCAGAACTATGGGATGCAATAGTGCGAGCTTGTGTTTGCAAGACACATTGATGCAGCGTCTTGACCACTAGACCACCGCCGCTTTTGTTGATGAAATCGAAGTCTTAGATGATTATAAAGGTTGCTTGATGTTCAGAGATTGGCAGCTGCAAAGTGTCGAGATGAAGCAGGTGCGAGTACAGCCAGCCTTGGCAAGCAGACCTTAACACGTCTTACGAGCTTGAAACTGATAGACATTGACATTCGAGAAAACAATGTTCATTAATAATCGTAACGTCATGATTTGATCAAAAGCCGTAATGACTACCAGCCTCAGCCTTGTTCCTACGGCCCTGAGCCCAAGCATCTTCCAAAGCCTCTTTTTGTGAAGCGGCGGAGTTGACAAGCTGTTGCAAGCTGTGCTTTCCAGGAGCAACAGCTTTGACTGCTCTGTGCTCAACAGCCTGGCCCTGGAGACGGAGCTGCTCATTGTTGTTGTATTCTTCTTCCATGTTGAGATGTGTGACATTGGCAAATGCGGCGGCATCTTTGTTGCGGCCAAACAATCTTCTTCGCTCTCCTGCTGACAAACCTAGGTCGTCGGCAATGGCAGTAAGAGAGTTTGGATCGGAGTGTACAGGAGCTGGTGCGGACATGGTTGAATCGAACGTTTCGGTAGGGGCCACTACTGGCTCGGCGAGTAAAGGTTGATAGTCTGCCACAGGAGTATTGGAAATTGTTGCGCTGTCGTCCCGTGTGACTGAAAACAGAGAGACCTTCGGTTTAGGAGCAGGAGCCTTTGACGGCTCTGCAACGGGTTGTGCGACGGGCGATGGAGCAGCAGGAGCGGCATTGGGGAAGATCTTCTTCTTGGGAGCCTTCTTTCTGGCGACAGACAGGGGCTTGAATTTCATGGCGTTGCCTACAGGTTTGATCTCTTTCGGTGTCTCGTCCTGGAAGGGAGCTGGTATTGAAGTGTCTGCGTCATTCTTGGTCTCTTCGGTCGTATCTTTTTGCGCAAAAGCTGTAGGGTCGGGTTCTACCCTTTCCCTGCTAAACGCAGGCTCGGCACCAGTCTTGAGATTGACACCAGATCCAAGGCCCTTTTTGGCTTCAGCGGTGCGTTTTGGGGCAGGCAAGAAGGAGTTGAAGCCACCAAACTTGCCGGCTGTACGAGCTTTCTTTGCTGGAGGAGCTTCGGGTTGGGCTTCTGGTTGTATTGTGGGAAGATCGACTTTGATTTTGCGTGGCGCGGATGGGTCGACGAGTTTTTGGAAGTTTGCTTTTTTGGCTGCGGGTTTCGAAGTGGCAGGAACAGGAGCGACATTTGGCGACTCGGAGTCGGAGCCTTCGCTATCTGAATAGCCAACAAGAGCCATGTTGAGCACGCGACAAAATGTGTAGATGGTCACGATTGACAGAAAGATGCGAGTCGAGAAAGATGATGGAAGAGGGGTCCAAGCTCATCGGCTGGAGCAAAGTCCGAGCATCAGGCTGTTAACTCCGTTGACAATCAATACTATTGTACATCTCTTCTAGCATAACACGAATGCCAATTGACCTCAAACTTATGTTCTCTGTAGATCTCAAGTTGCCCTTGTCAGATACACTAGACATTGTCTCGTGAGGCAGAGCCAGACTATTCTCAAAATAGCACACGAGACGATTGCCAAGACGAACGTCTGTGACGGGCCGAGGCTGGGGTAAGTTCAGATTGACAGCAACAAGCAGCAGGTCCAGACTCGACAACGCAAACACTTCCCTGCTCTGTCGACCTTTTGGTGGGGCTCCTTCTCTTACCACAATCGACATAATGCACTAGGAGCCAGCAGGACTGGCCTATTCTTTTCCCTCATGTCGCTCCTTAACAACCAAGACTTCACCATCTACCAGCTACGCGCAGGCTACCTCCAACACATCAAGGATGGCGTCGGCGAGCGTCTCATTACTCTCAACACCAATGTCTTGAACAACCCTGCCTTTCGTGCTGCTGGCTGGCAAGCAAATCCCCAGGACATCAAGCGCACATACTCGCCTCCCATCCCTACCGCAATCGCTTCCGAGTACTTCCAAGCCCCACAACGATCCGCTGCACCTGCCTACGCTTTGCACGATGAAGATGAAGAAGGGGGAATGGTCACAGGACAGGGCAGTCAAGATACCATTGCCGTCAACACCCACAACAAGAGACGTCGTCGGAAAGAGCAGTTGGAAGAGGATGACAGCAGCGATCTGAGCGACGATAGCGACGAAGACGACGACAAGAGCGCCATCTCTCAGATCAAGTTCAGCAAGATGCCTGTTCGCCTCAGAGCAGGTTCCTCTCCGACACACAAAACAAGAGATGGAGATGATGTGCCTATACCTATTGCTTCGCCGGATAAACTCAATGGCCAAGAAACTGCACGACACGCCTCGCTTCCTTCTGTCTCCTTCATTAAGCAACGTCCCAGAAGAGATACTGCTACAAGCAGCGAGTTCTCTTCCGAGAACGAGACAGATCCAGTCACATTCCGCAAACAAAGGGTCCAAAACCGTGCCGTCAAACATGGCCAGATGATGCAAGACCGTATCCAGGAAGAAGGAGAAGACGTCGAGTCTGACATTGATCTTGGCGAAGCATCTGACATCTCCGACGACTTTGCTGGCACTGCTGGCTCCGAGTCTCTGCTGGGCATGGGTGCTCCCTTGATCACTGTAGACACTCTCGAGTCGACTCCTGGCAATGTACCCAGTATGCCACCTGCTATTACTCCGCATACCTCGGCCTCGCCCAAACGTATGAAACAGATGGCTCCTCCTCCAGATTTGCCCAGACTTCCTGCAGGGCGTCCTATCAGCTACGTCCAGCCTGTCAGTCTTTTGTCAAAGGCCTTGAAACACACGTCACAAAAGGGTGAGAATCCCTTACAGCAATTTGCCCAACTGTCTGGCAAAGGCGAATCGACTCCGTTATGGATCAAGATATATGCCCCCTTTTCCAAGAAAGCTTCAACTCCTATTCAAGTGCCTATTCGCAAAAATGCAAAGGAAGGTGTTCCAACCATTGTTGCCGAGCTCATCGGTCTCAGTCTATGGCGATATGCCGAGGAAAAAATCGAGCCACCACTAGAAGGCAATGATTTGAATGTTAATCGCTGGACTTTACGCATGGTTGAGGATGAAGAGGTTGACTACGACTTCCCGGCCTTGACCCGTACGAAACCTCTTGGAGACTTCACTTCGAACAACAACCGACCGCCTCGAGCAAGGGCAAGAGATAAGCCTTGGGACGAGTTTGGTCTCGTGAGAGCGACTGAGGAGCAGTACAGAGAGAACGAAGAGCTCACCCCTCAGTTCAGCGAACCATCTGGCCTGGCTCCCTCTAGCACACCTATACCAGACACCTCTCGCACAGCCACGCCGCAACCTGCCAACATGCAGAGGACATTGTCTGACGCGCCAGCATTGGCACCACCAGCAGCACCAACTTACATCCCCAATGTCAACCCAATTACGCCATCATTTGCACCCATGGCCAGGAAGAATTCGACTATTCCTTTGATGGACGCACCAGCTGCACCAGCACCACGTTCTACACCAAGAACAGGCTCTTCCAAGACGGTCACGATACACTACACAGATCCGCACTCGTTCCAGACTACTTTGCTTCCCATACCAACCACTTCGGACACCTACCTGGCTGAGCTGTTTACAACAGCCTGTCAGAGGCTCAATATCGACAAGGCTTTATATGTTCTAAAGGTTCGCGGTACTCAGACTGTTGCGCCAGAGGATCGTACCGTAGAAGCTCTGGGCCAGAGATTGGCACTCGACCTTGTACGACGTCGCTTTGTTGGTGTTGGCGATGGCCGTGGTATGGTCAGCGCTGTAGGCAGTCCTGGTAGTGAAAGTCCGAACGCGCCCTTATTGCTCGAGACCGCAACAAACACAAAGGCCAAGACACGGAAGCCTTTCATGGGCTTGCAAAGTGCGAAGTCAACCAATGATATTAATGCAACTGCACTTTGGGGTCTCGCTGGAGGAGCAGGAAAGCGTTATCTCGTCATACGTCGTCAACCTTTATCCTTTGCGCCCTCGCATCCACGTATTTTGGCACTTGATGCAGAGTTCATGCATGTCATGCCTGCCTCATCTACGGACCCTCTCAATGCCAATGCAGATCCAGCAATGGCACCACCTGGCGGCAAAACAACAAGCGTGCATCTCAGCAGTGTAGTTGGCTGCAAAGTCAGTAGAAAGCATCCCAAAGTCGTGCGTGTGCTCGTCTATCGCGAGAAGGAGACAAAGCGGTACGATTTTGAAGCTTCAACAAGAGAAGAAGCGCAAGAAATTGCTACAGAAATCAACAAAGGTATGATGAGGTTCCGCGACGAGGAAGAGTGATTTCTTTTGCATTTGGCGAATGGAAGGATTGGAGGGCGTTAGTGTCAGTCTTGATTGTTTAGAGAAAGCGAATGTGATACCCAAGTTCTATCTTTCCATTGATATTAGGAGAGGCTCGATTAGGGTTGCTTCCAAGGACCAAGTCGCAAACTCATTTTCATGCGGCTCAACTTTGTCTGAACGTTTCGAGAATCTTGTCTCTAGACGCAGGAATCATTACTGCAACACAGCGATGTTGATGGAAGAGAGGTTGACTCGATTCTTCCTCCCATCACAAGTCGCCATGTACCTTTAGGGGTCATCTCGCGCGTGATCTTGTACATGTAGTATTGTAACTGTTCACGCCGCGGGCACCAGGAGTATTGTGCGTACGCAGGGACCCGGAGACAACGTCATTGGTTGCCTGTCAAAAAGAGGCGTCTTATTTCCACGCCCAGCCCTGGCGTCCATTCCTTCGCTAGCACTGGCAGAAATCCTGCTGTGGTCGCTTGCTGGATCGTTCTTGGTTCAGAGTGGGCCCCCCAAAATAGGAGCACTAAGACCGCGGTAAGCTACGATAGCGTACGATGAAGACGCAATAGCAAACAATGTAGGTCTGTCGTTTGTTCCCGAGCGCATTCCTGCCTTCTTGCAATTATCATCTTCCTGCTCCGCCAGGGGTCACATCAACGATGCTACGAATTAACGCGCGTGCTGCGATACTCACGTCGATAGTCGCTTTGGTGCTTGTTCTCCTCTTTGTCGCACAATGGAAGCACGAGGAGATCAGTGCATGGCGTGGTCCCCATGCTGATGCCTCGCCCGCTACCAACTACCAGGATACCAAATTGGACGAGGTCACCGAGTTCAAGGATGATGCCGCCCCTTCCACTGCTCCTGCCGTGCCAGACTTCTCAGCTGCAAACTCGACTCTGGGTGTAAGACCTTCTACTACGCTTCTGCAAAATATGTTTTGACTGACAACAACCATAGTTCCAAGCAATCCTCGCACTATCCCAAGGAACCAAATGGCGCGTCGACGGCCTCCACGCCGCAGCAAAAGTCGCCGGCATCACCGTAACCGTCCCTCAACAACCCAAATGGAGCGAACCCTTTATCCAAGCATTCAAGGAATTCGGTCCCGTCGAAGCCCACGGCGCAGCAATGGCATGGCTAGGCCACCTCGACCTTTTGAAGTTTGTCATCCAGAACAACTGGGGCTCAGCTTTGATTCTCGAAGATGACATGGACTGGGACGTCAACGTGCGCAAACAAACATCACCAATCGCAAAAGCCGTCCGCGAATTGACAAAGGCGAAAAAGGGGGACAAAGACCCGTATGGAAAGAATTGGGATGTCATGTGGATGGGTCATTGTAGTGATCCACCGCCATTCAAGGATGAAGGCAAGATCATTACTTTTGCGGATAACACTACTGCGCCTGTGGAGAAATACCGCGGTTTGAATCCCAGACTGAAGGATGTGGTTAAGGATGGTCAACGTATTGTCCATTACTCCATCAACCCTGTCTGCACATTCGCATATGCGGTTTCCTACCAAGGTGCCCGCAATCTGCTTGCCCACGCCTCTCTCGGCAAAGGAGGAGCTTTCGATTTGATGCTTATGCACGCTTGTCAAGACAAAGTGTTGAAGTGTGTTTCTGTCAACCCGGAAGTCTTTGACCCTTACTTCCCTGCTGAGGGCGGTGCCAGTGAAGTCAGAGCTGGAGATGCAGGTGTGGACTTTGATCATGAAGTCGGGAAAGCCATGGGTCATACGGACAACACATTGAACAGCGCGCGCTGCTTTGCACAGTTTGGCACGACGTGTCTGGAATGAGCGATGTCCTTTTCTGCATTGTTCCTGCATTTCTTCGAGCGTTCTTAGCGAGTTCTTTTGGGTATTAAGCAATCACATTTGGCTTCTTTAGGCAACACTCGTTTTTCTGGACTCTTGTGCTCTGTATCCAGACCATACATGCCTCTCGACCCAGGACAGGCTACGTGTGTTCGCCAATCCATCCAGAGAAGAAAGTCTCCCTCTCCAGTTGCATAAGAACCTTCTACTCCGAGTAGAGTTAGGAGCATCCACTGAGAGGCGTGTTTGATCTCTCCTCCCAACGAAACACTCTTCAAGCTACAACAACACTCTGCTTTTCCACAGCCTGGAACAAGTTTACATGACGCTTCGAGATCAACACAGAGTCGAGCAAGGACATCGACCTCATTGACTACTCTAGCGACAGATCCCCTCGTCGGGAACGGCAAGCTCAAGTTTGGTGTTTATCTGCTGAGGAGGCCTTCTGTAGGAGGCATAGTCGATGGATCGCTTGGGCTGATGGAGAGATCAACGTGGTAGAGACTGTCTTTTAAAGCACCACGAGCTGAACAATGTTTCCGTCAGCATAGACTCACTGTCACCATTGTCAAACAAACAAGACGAGAGGCAAGGACAAAAACACACTCTTGAACTGTGTCATTCACTGAGTAGCATACTCTATTCACATTTCACATGTCCAGCCCTGTCCTCTGTTCTTTCCAGCATAAGTCCCTCTTCAACGCTCACAAGCCTTCACAAACAGTCCTCACGACAATCAACTACTCTTCACCTTCACTCACCACTATATAAACCACTCTCCCAACTGCTTGTGTCTGGACAACCGTCCCGACAGCCCCGAGACATTCAACAGTGTTCGGGCAAAAACTATACGATGACTACGTATATTGCTGCGCGCAGAGCCAGAAAGCCTTGCGGAGTGGCAAGGGCGCCGACATCATGGAAACGTCTCGGGTACCGTTCCGTTGCTCAGGGGCATGCTATCCCGGGCTCTCGAGTCTAGGAACGGAGGTGTGACACGAGGAATTGCGGGTAGTTGATGCTCGAGAGGCGATGATTTGGTTTTGCTTAAGGAGAACTACGAGTGTTGGGGTGGTTTGCATGTGTGCGAGGATTTCTTTGATGCTGTCTAGACTGGTTACAGTCAATTGTCGAACAATAGGAGACTATGTCGAGGATAGGACATCACTACCGGAATCAAGCAGAAAGAGAGAACGACAAAGACGAGGTACAAGAAAAGACTCCATGACATGCACATATCTCGTGGGTACAAGACTTTCTAGAGATATAGCAGTTCTGATAGATACCCGGCTTGCCTTTGACAATAGATCGCATTTGTATCAAGTCTTCCTCTTTTCATCAGGTGCAATGTCAAGTACTGTCGAAAACCACAAAGAGATCCCGTTTCCATACCTCTCATTTAAGGAAGCTCAATGCTTTCCAACAAACCCCAAAATCTGCTCTACAAAACTCTCAGGATTCTCTTCTGCACACCAATGTCCAGTTCCCTCCACCTTTGCCAAGGTAACATCCTCATACATTTCTTTTGCTTGTTTCTCTGCAATGTCAATCATAAAACTCAACC
>Ga0181464_1000987_pt1 | contig 13729 bp, 14 predicted proteins | sample InSIn2gowninarea_FD_119074 | JGI IMG/M metagenome (GOLD analysis project Ga0181464, IMG submission 119074) | Clean room microbial communities from NASA Spacecraft Assembly Facility at Jet Propulsion Laboratory, Pasadena, California, USA -... ...
TTTATTACAAACTGCCTGAAAATTATCCTTAATAAACTGAAAATATTCGAAACAAAATGGTAAATTTCCTTCATTGAATTCAAAAAAAAATTCATTTTCCTCCCTTTCATCATAGCTGAAACGATCAAGCAGATCACTGGATTCAGGCTACTGAACTTGAACACTGCTTTCACCCAAAATAGGCCCTGATTCCTCTGTAAGGCTGATTTGGATTTCAGAAACATAATCATCATCATATAGATCATATTTGGGCAGACAGCTGAAAGAAGGAAAGCCATTATATTCACACAGTAGATCACGAGATTCCTCCTCTGCATATGGCTCTATGAATATTTTATCTGATTTGGAAAAAAGCTGCTCGTGAATATCAATCCTTTCCTTCTGCACAACTGGCGTATTCTGGTGCTCAAAACATTCAACTTCCAATGCGACCCTCTGGATCATTTCCTCTAACTCCTTTATTAAACTACGAAACTTTTCCTCTTCCTCTGCCTTGCGCTTTTCTTCTCTCATATTTAGATTTGCCTCCACGTCCACAGCCATGTCCTGCATTTGTTTCATAGTGGACGGGCTCCTTTCCCTCAAACGAAATTCAATCTCTGCATCAAAAGCTCTTGGATAATGCAATAGAGCTAAATCAGGGGGAGTTCTTATATTTAAAGGCATAGAATGAAAGATTTGATTGAATCTGCCTGAAAATTGCTGGACTATTTCATCTGGATGCCTCTTTAACTGATTATACTCTTCAATGAGAATGAGGAGATTAACTTTGATTATCCATCTATCAAGGAAAATCTTGGAAAACTGCTCAAGATTAGAGATGCTAGCCTTAGGCAAGGTCTTGAACCAAGTCCTAACTTCACTCTACAAAGAAAGGGCGAAAAGCCTAATACTAACATCCTCATCTTCTATTTCAAAAATGTTAAGATAGTCCTAAAAAGCATGGATATGCTTTTGTGCAGAAACACCGTTCTCCCCATCAAATCTTGGGAGATACTCAGGATGATCTCTAGGTAAAGGATTGAGCGTGGGAGGCAAAATGAGGGGCTTATATCTATCAGGAACTTTATGAGGCATGGGAATATGTACAGGGATTGGATGATTGGGCTTGATTTTTGGTTTCTCCTTGGCTATACGATGATCTTCAACAGCATTAGAAGACTGTTGTTCTAATGTGCAAGGAGGCTTTTCAACAACATTTTTCATAGGAGAATTATAAAAGTTATCTCTAAAACACAATATACGTAGCAAAATCTTGTGGATGAGAAAGAACATGATCTCTTGGATAATAATCCAGGTTAAAAGCCTGGTCTGCTCATATAGTTCTTTCGGGTTCATTTCTCCAGTGGAGTCTTTATTATGAGGATGATGTGGAGTCTTTATTATGAGGATGATGTGGAGTCGCCAGGTAGATGAATTAACTTTGAAGTGTCTAATCTCTTTCCACCGTCACAGATCAGAGCTAAACATGAAATAACTCTGAAGAAATGGAGGATTTTCTCCAGTAAACCAGTTTTTTTGAGATTTTTTTTAGATTTTTATGATATTTTGGGATTTTTTAAACAACTTTTATGATTTATTCAAGAGGAAAACTAATCAACTATGGATTTGTAGTAATAAACATATGATTCAGGTCCCCAATGGAGTCGCCAATGATGTTAACACTCAGGTTGTTCCCTTTAACTCCTAAGGGAATACGGTCGAGGTAACCACAAACCAATCTTTGGATTACAGGTCCTAGCCTACCTGCAATGAGAGAGGGCTCTCTCTTTATGATTTAGCTTTGTTTAGATATGATTTTAGGCTAGATATGGGTGCATGAATTTGTTTTAAATTTGGTGGGATGGTTGATGTTTTCATATAGAGATGGCATGCAAAGTGTAAGAAATTCAGACCATTGGGCATGGAGTCAATGAAAGTGAACTGATGGGTGTGTTTTCTTTGGTAGAAGAGAGGAATATAGAGCAGGATAGCTGCACATGGAACAACCTTTAATGCTGGAGATGAGATGAAATGGAGGTCAGGGAATGAAAGGCAGTTAAGAATCTCTCATTCAGCTAACAGAGGGAAAGTGAATGAATGTTATCTAGAAGCAATGAAGAATTCCTAGACAACATTCAGAAATGAGAGAACTAGCTTAAACATGATCAATTAAGTATGCATATTCATGACTAATTTAGAGGAAAACATAGAAAAGTCACAGAAATTGAGCACAGAGGGCATGGAAACCAAGTTTGAGCTATTCTTTCTTTCTGTAACTTAGATTATGATATATAGATGATATAGACACATATAAAATGAAAACAGAGGTGAGAAAGACTTATTGAACAATGAGGAAGCACTAGAATTCCATATTATGCTCTTCATCCATTAAATCCACAACCAGCCAGTTCAAAAGCAAACATTCCAGCAATCTTTCATTATAGAAGTTCTCAGGCTTACAACACAAGTCTAGAATGACTTAATCAACCAACCAACCCTTTTTACATAGCACAGGGCGGTATATATAGGGAAAATATCTACAAAAACAGATATGAGACAGATCTGATGAAATAAGTGTCTTTAACCTAATTTGTACTGAAATAAATGCAAGAAATATCTATCTATCTACTGCGCTGGGGCAGCTGCCTCAAAAATGGGTTAATATGGGTCCTTTGAGCCATGCGCTGGCCATTTGTGCAATAACTGCGCTTTGGGACCTGCAGCGCTGCCCATAGGTGGCTTAAATGTTGATTAATCTGTTCTGGTGAGCTTTAATGGCTCAGAACTACTTCTTTGACTTTGTTGGGGTCCTTCAATGTTCATCTGCATTGGCTTTAAAGTCCTCCACTGATATTTCTGACTGATACACTTTGCCGCAACTTTGATACACTTTAAACTGAATCTGCGCTCTTTTCTTCCACTGATACACTTTGCTGCTACAAAATCACCCTTGCTTGCCATGTTTAGCACAAAAGAAACACTGTCAGGCTTTTTGCTGCCCTTTGGAGGAGTTTGGGTGCCTTGCCGATCAAAACACCTTTAAAAATGATGAAAAACTGCAAAACTGGCGGAAGACTGTGGACTGGAGGCTTGCTGGGGCCAAATCTTGCTGTTTGGAGCAATTTGGGCTTGGAACGATCACATAATGATGGAGGAATGAACTGTTGCCTTTGTTGCAGAAGTGTGCGCGGGCGCGATCTGAAAAAATACATAAAAAACCCATTTTCTCCTTATAAAGCGAAAAATCACTTTACAAAGGAAAATTCAATGAAAACATGGGCGGGAGCAACACTGTAGCGGAGAGAAGATCTGGGCCGTTGGATCGCGTGAAGGCAGATCCAACGGCAGCGATCAATATCGCAATATGCTATCGGCAGGGTTAGTGGGGCGGATTGCTTTATATATATGAGGCTAGCGACATAGCGATCGCCGATATCGCATCGGCGATCGCATGTCAGGTGGGGAAATGGGCGATGTTTATAATACATATGCGATGGGCGAGTGATATGGGGTGGAGCGACATGATCTGGACCGCTAATGCGTGGGGGCAATCGGATGGCTGCCGTGCGATCGCAATATCGTGTCGGTGGAGGTCCATGGGTATGCACCTTTGTTATAAGCGAGTGCCGATTTACGATAAGGCTTGCATTGCGATAAAGCGGAAAACTTTGGGAAAAGCATGCATTCACGGTAAAGTGGGGCTTTAACCATAAAAAATGGATTATGCAATGAACGAAATATAACGATAGAAGTGGAGCATTATGATAAAAGCGGAGGATGCGATAAAGAATGATTGCGATGCGATATCGCTTCGGGTGCGATAGCGATATCGCATCGGCGGAGGGATTGGGGGCATGTTATATGGCATAGAATCCTTGCGACTGCCGATTGCAAAGTGCGATCGGCGGGGAACCATCGGAGAGCACATATATATGGGCCAACAATGTTATTACTTCCATTGAAACCTCCGACAGCGATATCGCGTCGGAGGGGAGGGGAATGCTTGATCGAAGAAGGGTTTGGTGATTCGGCAAAGGATTAATATAATCGAGGGAAGGCTTAAGCTATCGGGGGAAGGCTTATGTATATCGAAGGGTTCCAATAACATGAAAGAAGGCTTGTAATGCATCGGAGATGGCTTAATATGATCGGAGAAGGGATTCTCTGATCGGAGGAAGGGTATTTTGGATTAAATGAAGGTTTTATGAAATCGGAGGTGGATTTTTAATGCCTTTGAAGGATTTTTAATGCATCGGAAGGGGTCCGAAGCATGGAAAGAGGGTTTTATGAGGAAAATGAGGGTTCTTACTAAGTTTCAGGCAAACTTAGTAATTCCCAAGTATACTTATGGTTATTTTTCAATCAGAGGGAGGGGATATATAAATAATGGGGCTATTTAACATATCTTTTAGTAGGGGAAGGGGAAATAGATGGGGATTTACATAATAAGTTAGAAGTTAATATGAATTTTGATCAGAAAAGCACTAAGGATAGAAATCTTAGGCTACAATGGGGAAAAAGGATTCATAGAAGATATATATGAGCACTCCTAAGCAAAGTAGACCTTTACTTAGGCAAATATTTATGGAATATGATGAAATTTGAAGATATTAAGCAGATCTTAACATCTTTAGGGGAATTAGTGAATGATTTGGGGAAGAGGAAGAAGGGGAAGTTAGGCATGCCTCGCTTGAGCTGCTCCAAATGGAAAACTGCCTTATACTTGTGATCTGAATAGATATAACACTTGAAAATATGAAATGGATCACAATTCATCATTCTGCTACCTCAAAACTACCTACCCAGCCTACTTACCTAGCAATTTGTCTTCTTTTTGGTTGGGTGCACTTGCACTAGCAAACCAATCTTTCCCTCTTTTCTTTAAGCTGTTGAGCACCCTTGCTTCTCTACCTATCTACAAATCTACCAAGATTAAATAGTTTGGACAGATTTTTATTCTCTATCTTCTAAAACAAGCAATTTAAACCTAGGGAGGCCAAGATTAAGCTATTTGGCCTTCCCTTAACTGAAACAAAAGTGGTGATTGCTTGGAAATATGGAACCTTTGCAGCAATGGAAAGGATGAACATATTTTGCATTTCCACAGTCAATCATGAAAAATGAAACCTATTGTAATAGGAGGCTAACAGTATACATTGAGCTTTGGGAGCTTTGAGGGCTCGTGGTTCTTACTGGAGCAACATACGACCACAGGGTGACTCACCCTCACCTGGTGGTGGGCACCTAGACAGGATGATTCGCTCTCCTGTGGACAAGATGATTCACTCTCCTGTGGACAAGATGATTCGCTCTCTTGTGGGACAAGATGATTTGCTCTCCTATGGACAAGATGATTTGCTCTTCTGTGAACAAGATGATTCACTCTCTTGTGGGACAAGATGATTCGCTCTCTTGTGGGACAAGATGATTTGCTCTCTTGTGGAACAGGATGATTCGTTGTCCTGTGTAGTAGGATGATTAATTCTCCTATGAGGTTTGGATGATGTGTTCTCCATGATGATTGTGTAGCAGGATGATTAATTCTCCTGTGCGGTCTAGATGATGTGTTCTCCATGACGATTGTGTAGCAGGATGATTAATTATCCTATGAGGTTTGGATAATGTGTTCTCCATGACGATTGTGTAGTAGGATGATTAGTTCTCCTGTGAGGTTTGGATGATGTGTTCTCCATGATGATTGTGTAGCAGGATGATTAGTTCTCCTATGAGGCCTGGATGATGTGTGTTCTCCATGGCGATTATGTAGCAGGATGATTAGTTCTCCTATGAGGATAGGATTGATTAAGTTCTCTTTCAAATCATCCTATCATTGCAGTCTGGGACTCATGGGAAGTACCTCTCTTCTAAACAATGAGCAGGGAAATGAGGATAGGGACCATAGTAGTACCAATGGACGCATTGCTGTATCTACCATACTCCCTATGTTAGGATGATCTTCATTAATCTGGGATCAATGATATTGGTCTCGGACCAGTGGTAGGAGTTGTACCCACTATGACACTAACTTCAGGTCAGTTGAGGACTAGTTTGGGACCAGTGGAACATACTCTGAGACTGACTTCGAGTCAATAGAGTACTGGTCTGGGACCAGTGGTAGGAGTTGTACCCACTATGACACTGACTTCAGGTTGGTTGAGGACTGGTCTGGGACCAGTGGTACATACTCTGAGATTAACTTCGAGTCAGTAGAGTACTGGTCTGGGACCAGTGATAGGAGTTGTACCTACTATGACACTGACTTCGGGTCGGTTGAGGACTGGTCTGGGACCAGTGGTACACACTCTGAGACTGACTTCGGGTCAGTGGAGAATGGTATGAGACATTCTCGATCAATTCTTCTTCTTCATGGTTCAGCAGAGCTAAGTTGAGCAGAGCAGAGCCAGCAGAGATAAGTTTAGCGTAACAGAGACAGTAGAGCTGAGCTGAGCCAACAGAGCTGAGAAGAGTTGAGCAGAGTAGAGTAGAGCCAGCAGATCCAGCAGAGCTGAGCTGAGCTAGCAAAGTTGAGAAGAGCTGAGCAGAGCAGTGCAGGGCACTGATAGTAGAGATAATACAGTTGGACATATGGATCAGCGGATGGAGTTTTCCCTAGGTGAGAGGGAGTGTTAAAATTGGAAACTAGGGCCAAACTCCATGTGGGTCATATTATTTATGGAAGCTGATATTTTTATTGGATCCCTCTCATTGAGAGGTGTAGGATTAATCTAAAGATCATCCGATTCCGATAAGTATTTATGAAGTTATAAATTTATTTATGTTATGGAAAAATTGTTAAGTCAACCACCAACTTATGTAGGCTCAGAAGCCCAACAGTCATGTCTATTCAACCTCTATGTTTTAGTATAAATAGAAGAGAACTTCAAGTCATTTCTACACACACTTGGATCTCTTTCTCTCTCTACTTGTCTTTGGATTTTAGTAGGAGTAGAGATCCTAAGGAAAAGCTGGAAAAGCCGGAAAAACCGGAACTGCCTAGAAATCCAAAAAAGCCAGAACTACCGGAAAAGCCGGAACTACTGGAAAAGCCGAAACTACCGAAAAAGTCGGAACTACAGGAAAAGCCAGAACTGCCGAAAAAGCCAGAAAAGCTAGAAAAGCTGGAACTGCCAGAACTGCTGGAAAAGTCGAAACTGCTGAAAAAGCCAGAAACACCGGAAAAGCCAGAAATACCGGAAAAGCCAAAAAAGCTGAAAAAGCTGGAACTACCAGAACTACCGAAATTTCTGGAAAAGCCAGAACTGCCGGAAAATCTGAAACTGTCGGAAAAGCTAGAAACGTTGGAAAAGCTGGAAATACCAAAAATGCCAGAAATGTCGAAACTGTCGGAACTGCCGGAAAAGCCGGAACTGCCAGAAAAGCTGGAACTACAAGGAATTGCTGAAACAGCCACAGCATCTATCTTCGAAGGAAGGCAGCATGATGTATGAGATCATGGGCAGCATAATAAGCAGCATGATGATATAATCATGGGCAGCATAATGATGCATGATGATATGAGCATGGGCAGCATAATGATGAATGAGATCATGAGCATGGCAGCTTGATGATGAATAAGACCATGGAAGATGCAGCATGATGAGCAGCATGAAGATGAGAGCAGCTCAATCATCAAGGTTCAACACATGTGACAGTACAACAAGGTTTCACATGGTAATGTGTAGCAAATAGATGAGATGCATCACTATGATAGGTGAACGAGTCACCTTAGAGAATCAATTGAAGCAATATGTCTTCAATTGATCTCATGCCGATATCAAAAGTCAAAGTGATTGACTTCTATTGTAAATGTACTATCTCTCTCACTTTCTCTGCTGAACTTTGAAGAACATAAAAGAAGAATTGATCAAGGGTTTCCCCACATTGGGGTTTGTCCCTGGCTAGCACCACATCTTGTGTCCTCTTGTCTTGGCTTGTCTTCTGCGATTTATATTTATGTTCTATCTGCAGTTTACTTTATGTTGATGTGATTGCTAATGTGGAAAAGAAATTGAAATAAATTGCTCTAACATAGAACATACCTAAAATTAACAACATTTCTGTCACTTTTTGTGTTTTCGTTTGTGGGAGTACTATTTGCTTGATTTCTTTGAATGCTTGATGTCGTTTACATATATACTAGCTTGTCTTAGCTCTGTTTCAGTTTTCATTGCTATCTCACTGTTGTCACATGCATGAAATTGTTTTGCACGGACGTTCGTCCAATCGTCGAACTGCCTCACCCACATGCATACCGAAATGTTTGTTGAATCTTTCATTCATGTTTTGCATGCACTTTCAACCACTTTTGTTATCACTTAGTGTCGACATGCATTCACTGACTTACTTGCTTTCAGTCGCTTGTCAGCAAGTCGGGCCAACCTTGGCCTAGGCTCTGCCTTCACCAAGGCTACATTGTCAAACTAGGAAAAGAAGGTTCACCTTCCTCTCCAAATTTTCGCATTCCTACCCAACACTGGCCTCTAGGACTGTTTTGTGCATTTCTAGAGGACAGTGGCTACTTGGCCCGAGAAATTGCGCAAATTTATCCCTAGGTCAGTAGTCCTTCCCAGTTAGAATTGCACATTGCATAATCCCAGCAGTTAGTAGCTAGACTAGATTGTGCATTACGCAGTTCTAGTAGTCAGCCAGTCTCCCAGTAGCCCAGACTGTGCCTTGAGCAGTCTTGGCAGTCGGTCTCCTGGCCTCCTGGCCAAAATTGTGCAACCTTCATGATCATTCACCCAGGTATGTTGCAAGTCAGTTCTCGTGTTCATTTTGGTTTTCCACCTATATATTGCTTGCTATGAGTGTTACCATGTCTCCAGGTATCGCAGGTGTTCATCTATCTCTCAGCAGTACAGGTACAATGGATTCCAGGAGAGCAGAGATGTGGACACCTATTAGAGCACGCTTGGGGTTGTAGGCGATCAAGTGTCTATAAGCTTGCCTACTCATGAAGCCATCAAGTTGTTCATAGACAAGGACATCAAGCAATAGCATCACAACGAGCAACATCATGGACAACAGCTAAATACAACATACCATATGCAATGAATGCAAGAGGAAGGTTGTTGACAACACAGAGGCAGAACAAAGTTGCAAGATCAAGCAGATACAATAACAATGAAAGAAACTTTGGAGACTCCGACTATGAAGTGATGGTGCAACATGAAGATCATGTGAAGGCAAAATATGGAACAAAGAAGGAGTTGCATGTGTTGAAGCAGCAACACGGGAAGAACATGAAGCTGCATAGATAGACGAATGAGTTACAACATCAATAAGAACAATAGTGGGTGCAACATGCACTCACGGATGAAACTGTGCTCGTACAAGTTAAGGATCCATCCCAACAGCTAACACAGAGTAGACATGGTAAGCAGTGTTGTTGATTGCATGCAAGGAATTCAAGAGCATGCATGTCATTAAGCGCACGCATGCAATCCAACCCATTCAACACACTCACCAAGGCGAAGATAAGAAGAAATTCCAACTGGGGCTAAACATGTACTTCGACGAGTTGATGCACATGACCACCAGCACACACTTGAAGAATAGTATGAACACTATGCATCAGTGTGTTTTTGATTTAGTCGTACCCAAGAAGACCATGTAGATGTTAGCAGACAAGTTGGATGAAGGGGCTGAACCAATGCACCAGTTGCAAGAGTTCGCTTCAACAAGATGTCACCATGAGGTGCATGCACACCATCACCGACGACCAAGCTTGGCATCATCTCAACACCTTCACTGTCACAAGCTTGTCAAAGAGTTGGTATCAACACAATGGACCGAGTTTCTCAAGCCATGTTGTCTCACATGAGTACATGTGCATTGTAATGTTGAGTCATGTCAAGTGTAAGTCAATTGTCAATAGTTGGATGTAACACTCATAGAGTAGGTGGAGAGTCATGAGGGTAGTTGAACTGTCACAAAGGGGAATGCTAAGGGTGACCCTAGCCTTTGCTATAAATAGTCCCTCATAACTCATTGTAGAGGCTTTTGGTCAACCAGGCTTCTACTAAGACTATCTTGACAAGGCTTGGACAATATTGTAATGCGCCTTGGCTTCTCCACTGCACGGAGCTAGTACATCTCTTTGGAGGAGTAGGCGGATGTGGGTGTAACGTTCCACTATTGGGGCTAGCAGGTTTACATGGATGTATTGTATGATTGTGACTTACACTTCTCTATATAATAAGAGCCAGCACATTTTCATGCATATGTTGTTATTGTAGTTGGACCACTCCAGTTGCTTTAATGATATATGTTGTTTGACTTACATATTTGTGTATGAACTAATTCACATGCAATTATATGAATCTTGTTGTTAATGTGTTGCATATGTTGTTAATGTTGTCACCGTCCATGTCGACTGCTCTGCCAGACATTAGGCAGACCTTTCACTTGAACATTGCCATAACAACCGTCACACTTGTCTCAGACTGATTCATGAGTGTTGTACGGGTTACCTTACCTTGTATGATGTGACTATCGCATCTGAGTGGACTGCTCCACCGGAAGCTGTGCATGTCCTTTGCGGTGTGTGTTCCTAGCTGAGTTGGGACTGATCCCTTTTAACTTGGAACTCACCTTCACCTCCTTCCCCCTTCAAAGTGTTGGAACCTCTCATAAACCTCCCTTGACTCACTATATCATTCACACCCTTCCTGTTGACAAAGTTATTCTACTTGCCTCTATGCAACACTGCGATCAAGGCATTACCTTACTACCCACTACTAGGAATCCTACACCAAAAGATCTAAGGTCTAATTGGGACTTCTTACCAGGGAGATACCCTTGACATGTTGGCGGTTCCAGCATCGTCAACATTTCTAGCACTAGAAGGAGGGCCTGATGAGAAGTTGTGTCCTCTCATCTAGTTTTGAACCTTTGCATATCTTTCATGGATTCTTGCACTCTTCTTCCCTCGAGGTGTTTTTCGAATTGTGAAGATGTTTCCATCTCAGGTAAGCTTTTCGATCTCTTTTCCACTCACACGAATGATGATGAAGGTGAAGTGGCCTAGCTTGAGCACTTATATAACTTTCTTTTCATGATTTACGGGGAAGATGAGTTTTCTAATGAACATGTCGATTTGCTGCTTGCATACACACATCGTGAATCTCCATTTAATTGGGTGCTCAGCCTACCTTCTGACACCATGCACTCATTTGAGCACTTATGTGATCTCATTGGAGACATTTTCTATCATTTTGATCCAAACAATCATGACCAAAAATTGTTACAGCAATGGAGGGATCCACATAAATCCATTATTCATTTTTGGCAGCACTTCGGTGACTTGCAGTTTCAAGCTCAGAAGATCCAGATGAAATTTTCTTATCTTTGGGACCGGTTCGAGTATTGCCTTAAGAAATCTACTCATCCCAAGAGGAAGCTTTATATCAAGCCTCACTCAACATTCTTCATTGATGGAACTACACAATCTCATGTGGGAGCGGGCACTGTCTCAACTGACTGTCCACCTCCTTCTCATTTAGTAGCTCCACCACTGCCTAGTGATGTTGAGGATCATGCTCACACACCTGTTAATCCTTCACACTCTCCCAACATCACTCCACTCAATTTTCGTGCAGATTCGGTTATCAATCCTTCAAGTTCTCATATGAATTCTTTTCTTAGACCTCCTTCTTTGCACTCAGGTGTTCCTCCAGATGATGTTGTCTTTTGTTCATCTGTTCTGGACTCTCCACTTGTTGTGAACGAGGAACAACCCACTAATGGAGTCGGTGTTGCACAACCAACATGCATTGTCCTTCATGAAGAGTATGAGTGGGAGCTTGAGCATTAACACTGAGCGAAGGATGACTCCCTTCTGTCCGAGTCCCCTCTGTTCTTTCTTAACCTCTATGATGAACCTGCCATCCATGATTTTGCATGTGTATCTTCATCCACAGATGCACCCATTGTTGATCACTCACAGGACTCACTAGATGTTAGTCCATTATTCGACAACGAAGAGGATAAGTTACTCATTGAAAATACACTTGATCCTTCATTTGTCTTTTCCGGAAACACAGAGGATGAGTTTGTTTGCTTTCCATCTACCCCTCTGTGTGATTCATCCAACCATGAGGATGCCAACCAACATCCTGAATTTTCTGATCTTGGTTGTCGTGATCTCTTCATCTCATCATCCAATCACGATGTTGACTCACTCATTGTTAATCTTTCTAAGCCAATGGTCTACGAAGATCCATCTATCAACGAAGTTGAAACCCCACAAACCGTCGAGGCACTTCAGCCCGAGCTGATGGTTATGTTAGGCCCTCGTTGTCTTGAGGTTGGTTTCGCCTTCGATCAGGAAATTGTTCAAATACTCAAGGCTTCTCATCACTCATCTATATGCACTCAAGGTCAATCCAAAACTCAGATTTTACTTCCTCCACTCGAACTACACAATCCCGTTGCTCATACATTGGAGGAGTCTTACATTGCAAGCACTCATATGCAACGCAAGTTATCTTTGTTTCTTTCGTTTGCTTGCATGTCACAGTCAAAATTGTTCTTATGCTTCAAATTTGCACGTAGTGTTACACAACAACATGATTAATCTGCAGACTGCCCGATGCACTCACTTATGTCTCCTGGGAACTTTGAATCATGAAGTGTGGTTGTCTTCATTGTCATATCTTTCTTTCTTATTGATTCACACAATTGGGTTTCTCGTAGACCAAGCCTTCACCAACATGGGTCTACCAATGCACCGATGGCTTCATTGGAAGTATCACTTCATGTGATGAGGCCCATGTACCATTAGTGTAGGAGTAGGAGTAGTGTTTTCTTTCAGCTGTTTGCTTGCATGCTTGTTTGCTTACGTGATTTGTTTGCTTGCTTGTTTGTTTACTTTCTTCGCTTTCGTTTTTTCTTCTTCTCTTGCTTTGCTTTGTTGATTGTTATTTCGTTCATATGTTAGTCTTGCATGAAACCATGTATGACTCTTGAAGCAAGCTGGGTAAATTACAATAGGGCTTGTACAACTATCACTACTTGGTTATCTGTCATCTTATCTCTGTATGATGAGCTTGTTACTCTTAGTCCATGATATGTCGAAGGAAAATGTGTACTATTCGAAGTGAACCTTGGTGAAAACACAACGCTTGCATGCTAACTAGTGTCACCTTCTTTAGTCAATTGTTTTTGGGTTAACCCTTGTCAGCTCAGTCAAGTATAGTAAGGTGAGGGGGAAAACCTTAACATGCATGTTAGAGATACAATAAACTACTTCTCTGCTGGAACAAACTCTTCTGCTCTCAATAAGTCAAGATCCCTCTTCCACCTCTGAAATGAATAAGTGCTATGCATAGTGAAAATGAAAATAAAAATAAAAAGTCAAAAAATGAAAAATGAAAAATGAATAAGGCAAAAGAAGAGAAAGGCTTCCTGCACAGGGAGGTGATGCAAGTAACTCCGTCGGGGTACTAACCAGTAGCTCGCTGGCAACGGAGTGATGCTTGCGTTCCTATGTGACTTTGACGGGGTACTTTCTAGGCCTACTACACATAGGAAATAGTTAAGTTCAACTTGGTCTAGTATAGAGTTAGGTATAGAGTTAGGTAAAGTGTGTTTCTTTACCGTTGTACATTTTGTAACTTACAATCCGATGGTCACGATATGTAGTGATCCGACGGTTCACTCTCTTCTCGGTATTACCGACACTTGATCCGTGGCTTGACACCCGATTGGTCCATGAGTTCTATTTAAAGCGCATGGAGGGTCATTG
>Ga0181464_1000990_pt1 | contig 13720 bp, 14 predicted proteins | sample InSIn2gowninarea_FD_119074 | JGI IMG/M metagenome (GOLD analysis project Ga0181464, IMG submission 119074) | Clean room microbial communities from NASA Spacecraft Assembly Facility at Jet Propulsion Laboratory, Pasadena, California, USA -... ...
ACACTTCAAGGTAAAAACAGATCATGATAGCCTTAAATACTTTTTAGAACAAAGATTATCTTCAGAAGAGAAACAAAAATGGGTCACAAATATTTTACGTTATGACTTTGAAATCATTTACAAAAAAGGGAAGAAAAATGTTGTGGCAGATGTGCTCTCAAGAAAGGATGAGGTTGTGGAAGCATTTTTTGTGCCATTTCTATTATCCAACTAGATTGGATAAACGAAGCAAGGGATGAATGGAAGAATGATGAGGAAGTGTGGGCACTCATTCAAAATATACAACAAGATCCCAGTACATCTAATACATGATTTAGCTGGAAAAAAGATTTGTTATGGTACAAGGATCAGTTATACCTATGTAATAATTCCCAACTCAAACAAAACATTATTATGGAATTGCACACCTCTCCCTTAGGAGGGAACTCAAGATTTCTAAAAACCTACAATAGGGTTAAGAAGGATTTTTTTTGGGATGGACTTAAATCAGATATTCAAAAGTTTGTGGCGGAATGTTTGGTTTGCCAACAAAATAAAGTTGAAACAATTAAGACCCCAGGACTATTACAACCTTTATCCATTGCAAGCCAACGTTGGGAGGAGGTTTCAATGGATTTTATCACAAGTTTACCCAAGTCCGAAGGAAAAAGTGTTATCATGGTGGTAGTTGACAAAATTACCAAGTATGCACACTTTTGTGCATTATCTTATCCATTTAAAGTGAATATAGATTGTATTGCATTTATGGAAACAATTCAAAAGCTACATGGAAACCCAAAGATTATTGTAAGCGATAGATATCCCATTTTCATTAGATTTTTTTGGACATAATTATTTTCTTGTCTTCGTAGTTAGTTAGCTGATAGCTCATATTATCATCCTCAATCTGATGGGCAAACTGAGATAGTAAACAAATTTTTGGAAGGATATCTTCATTGCTTTGTATCTAATAAACAGACATAATGGGTCAAATGGTTGCCTCTGGCTGAATGGTGGTATAACACTTCCTTCCATACTACAACAAAAATGACCCCATTTATGGCACTTTATGGATATCATCCACCATCCATCACATCATATTTAAGAGAAAATTCTAAGGCTCAAGTAGTGGAAGATCACATCGAGCATCAACAACATGTTCTCCAACTCTTAAAAGATAACCTCACCTTGGCGTAGAATAGAATGAAACAGCAAGCAGATCAACATCAAACGAAGGATTTTGATGTAGGTGATTGGATATTCCTATGGCTACAAACATATAAACAAATGTCCCTCAAGCAAGCTATGAAGGAAAATAAATTATCACCAAATTATTATGATCTGTACAAAGTGTTGCAAAAGATAGGTACTATGGCATACAAATTGGACCTTCCTACAACTTCTTGAGTGCACCCAGTTTTCCATGTTTCATGCTTAAAGAAGGTTATAGGTGATAAGCTTCCAATTCAAACAATATTGCCAAAGCTTGATGAGGAAGGAAAAATCATATTGGAACCTAAAGCAGGCAAACAAACAAGAACTCCATCACTAGGAAATCAATCAATTTCAGAGTATCCCATCAAGTGGAAGAACTTACCCATTGAAGATTTCACAAGGGACGATGAAAATTTTATACAGAAGAATCCATAACTGCTAAAGCGTTGAGGACAACACTTTTTTCAAGGGGAGGGGCATGTTAGGTCCCTATAATACTAGTGATTCCACCATTAATATTATCGTTGTATCCCTTATTGTTATTGTTGTGCCCCTATTATCTCCATATTGTTATTATTGTGCCCCATAGAATCCCACTATTGTTATTTGTGTGCCTTTATATTATTGGTGTTGGGTCATCCTTGGCTATATTGTGACCCCTTATACTCCTATATATAGAAAGGAGGTTTTGTCATTTTAATCATCTAACAATTGTTCATTTGTGTAATGTAAAGGAGGTTGTCCCCTCGAAGAGGCTTATTTCTAAGGCATTGATCTATCTTTTCTATATTTTTGTGAGTTGGTTTCATAACACATTGAGACAATGCTTTTGTATGAGACATGCTTAGGCTTATGATTGTTTCCTCCATGAGAGGAAGGATAAATAGGGTATTCTTGTGTACCATGTAATTATTCCAACATAATATTTGATGTAATGTTCTCTATGAATGAGAAATTAAAGGATTGATCCTCTTGGTAATGTAAGAGGTAGTATGATAGAAATTTTCATTGAATTATTTAAGCAAGTATCATATATCAACATTTTTATGTGTTTTTGATCTACATAGAGCAAGGATGAACGAGGAAATTGAGCTAACTGTTCACCCTTGTTTGAGCTCCTAGGGTAAGGAATTGAGATGTAGGGATGTTGGGGTCGAGGGATCTTTGTACAATAGGGGATTGTCCCTCTTTGTCACCCATAAGGTGGAAGACATTTCTCCTATATCTTGGTTTAGCAAAGTATACCTCAGTTTGCATCATACCCACAACTTGGGTCTGTTGGGATTGTAGCTCCCTGTTTGGCCAACGAGTTGAGAGAGATTGGGGGTGTGTAATTCTTACCTTTGGAAAGTTAAGTATCTCATCCAAGATTATCGTGAAGGATTTTCTAACACATGACTCTTCAAATTCATTTTTGGAAAGACCAGAAAGGAATAAAATGGATGTGATATTGTATCTCACTTATTTCTCAACATAGGGTGGAAGATGTGTGCTCCCCTATGAGATGAATTAAGGTGAGAGTGACCCATAGGACCTTCCTCATTTTCATTGGATTCTGGATTGAGATCTGCTCCCTAATGTTGTTCAAGGTTGAGAGGGCTCCCTAATGATAAGCTCTTTGATATTTAACTAATAGTAGAATTGGGATCCCCATTAGTATATGAATAGAGGGTGGAAGCTTGGACTCCCCTCTAACATCAAATTCTTCTTTTTTTAGATTCAAGAAAATTCAAAATATGAGCAAAGTTATAGAGATAATGAGTAGGGTAACATAAAAATAATGGTAAAATGAGCATATATGAGCACGAATGAGCACATGCGTGGATATAATATGAGATGAGATGATATATGGAGTGATGACATTTGATGATGCCAAAATATTTCAGATATGACATATGTTGTAGTCAGTAATTTCTCCCTGGCTGAGAGGGAGTGTCAATTTTGGTAGCTAAGGGACAAATTCCCTCATTTGTAAAATCTTCCTCATCAAGGAAGACCCCTATTAGCCATTTGAAGAATTTAATTTGGTTAAATAAAATTAGATTTTTAATATAGAAACCCAAATGTGCATAATAAAAATAGGTTGGCCTAAAATGAGATTTGACACCCTTGGATGGCGATAAATACAAGTCAAGTGACCATCACTTGTAAATCATCAATTATTCTTCTTTCGTGAAGATTGGTTTGTACATGTATGAAATTGTAGGGTTTTAAGCTCACATGTGCAATTAGGACTTTTGGTTCCCAACTGCAAGAATGCTACATGATATTTTTGGTTGCAACCAAAGGAACACAAGCCTATGAGTGGGGTTGGAGGGTTTCAGGTGTAGACACATATCTCTCTCCATGAAGTTAGAACCTAGGGTTTTATTTTTATAGTTGACCACAGCTGACCATAGATTCCAACAATTGATAAGAGTTGATTGTAGACTTCTAAATTATGGTTTTCATTATTAACATTTGGGTTCATCTCTTACATGTTGTTTAGATGATTTTGTTGGATAGTTTTGTGGTGGAAGATATGGATTATTGTACTCTTTATTTTTTGAAACATTAAATGAAAATCTAATAAGAAGAATAATTTCAAAGGGTTTTCCAACTTGTGGGGTTTTTCCCTAGCCTCTGACCAATCCTAGTTTGTCTTTGTGTGAATGATTTTCTTCTATTATTCGTTTATGTTCCGCTGCATTGATGATGATATTGTTCATTCTACATAATTTCATATGTTGTTAAATAATGTTGTAAAACTGAATATTTTTATGGTGTAGCGGGGTGAATTCTATATGAAAATGATGAAATGAAATTATCTTAAGCAAAGATTAATATAGCCCTTAATAAAAATTAACATCCAATGGTTACAATCTCTCAAAATGGTGGCCCTAAATTTCTAATATCCCTTGATATGATTTTTCTTAGGAAGAAAATAAATTAAGCTTGGAGGTATCCAAGGTAAGCACACTAAAGTGTTAAGTTATAATAGAACAAAAAAATTCTAAAAAAGGGACACAAATGTGTAATTTCACAATTTTGTTCATGAGATGTTCAAATACCTATATCCTCTACTCCATGGATCTTCAAAAATGTATCAGAAACCATGCTAGGGTATTTATAGAAATTCCTAAGGGTCTCCCACATGTCCTATATCTTGACCAGGTTATTCATTTGCAACATCAAAGTGTAACACCTAAACTAAGGTGTTTCATATATCCACATGCACAAAATGTGAGAATGAACATATGCTTGTGTAAATGTTAGAGAGGGGAATTATTCAACCTAGATAGAGTTCTTTCTCTTCACATGGGGCGATGGTTATCAAAATTTATGGTTCATGGCATATGTGTATAGAATATAGATAACTTAACAAAATGGTAATCAAAGGTAAGTTCCATATTCTTGTCATTGATGAATTATTAGATCAATTGCATGGATTCATTTTCTTTACTAAGTTGGATCTTTGTTTTGGATATCATCAAATCCGAATGATTAAAGAAGACATTCCCAATAAAACCTTTAGAACACAAGAAGGTCATTATTATTATTTGGTTATGTCATTTGGACTTACAAATTCACCTTCGACATTTCAAAGCTTGATGAATTCTATTTTCAAACCCTTAGAAAAATTGTGATAGTATTTTTTGATGATATAATACTTTTACAACAAATCTTAGGAAGAGTATGTACAACATGTTGATAGGGTATTGACACTATTGTAAGAGAGGCAACTACATAAAAATCTTTCTATATGTTCCTTTGGGGTTCAAGAAGTGGAATATTTGGGTCATAATTTATCACATGATGGTGTCAAGGTGGATGTTAAAAAAATCAAAGCTATGAGGGAATGGAAAATCCCCAATATATTGAAGAAACTCATAGGATTCTTAAAATTGAAAGGATATTACCACAAATTTGTCAAGAATTATGGTCAAATAGTGACACAATTAAAAAAAATGTTGAAGAAGGAAGAATTTTCTTGGACTAAAGAAGCAAGAAAGAAAATTTGAAGAACTTAATTAGGTTATGTGTACAACCCTCATCTTACCGAAACTTAACTTCACAAAAATACTCATTGTGAAGAATGTCACCTTAAAGTATGACATTGGTGTAGTTTTGGTGCAAGAAGGAGGGTATGTTTCCTATGAAAGTATTAAAATTAAATGAAATAACTTACTTAGACCTATCTATGTAAACGAAATGCCGGGAATACTACATGCAATTAAGAAATGATGTCCATACCTAATAGGAAGACACTTCAAATAAAATTAGATCATGATAGTATAAAGTACATTGTGTAGAAAATATTATCTTCAGAAGGAAAAAAAATGGCTTACAAGTATTTTAGGTTATCAGTTTGAAGTTATATACAAAAGGAAAAACAAAATGTTGTGGCAGATGCACTATGAATGAAAGAGGAAGACAAAAATGATTTACTATGTGCTATTTCCACTCCATAATCTAATGATGTGGAAGAAACATCAATAAAATGGGAGAAAGATGAGAAGATATGTAAGATCATTTAACAACTACAAGATAACCTTGATGTAATACAAAAAATTTAAAGGAATATTTTTATGGTATCAAAAATACTTGTAATTGTATAACAATTATTAACTCAAACAAAAGTTCTTATCGGTATTACACACTTCTCATATAGGAGGAAATTTAGGGCTCTTGAAGACATACCATATGATCAAGAAATATATTTTTTGGGAAGGTCATAAGGCATATGTGTTAAACATTATGGTGAAATGTGTGATATTCCAACAAAATAAAGGAGAGACTATCAAGACCACAAGGCTCATTCAACCCTTAGTTATACCAAGGAAGTGTTGCAAAGAGTTTCAATGGATTTTATTATAGATTTACTAAAATCTAGAAGAAAAAGTTTCATTATGGTAATGGTAAATCAAATGAGAAAGTATGCCCACTTTTTCTCCCTTTCTCATCCTTTTAAGGAAAGTAATGTCACAGAAGAATTCATGGAAATAGTCCAAAAGATACTTGGAATACCAAAAATTATTGTTAGTGATAGAAATCAAATTTTCACTAGAAATTTTAGGATTAAATCAATTTATTTTTTGAGTACTCAATTGGCTCACTGATCATCTTACCATCCACAATTTGATGCAAAAATTGGGATTTTGAATAAATTTTTAGAAAGATATCTACATTGGTTTACATTTGATTAATAGAAACAATGGGTCAAATTGTTTCCCATGGAAGAACGGTGGTAAACCACGTCCCTCTATACTTCATTAAAAAAACTCACCATTTTTAGAACTTTATGGATATCATCCTCCATCCTTCATATAACCCTTGAAAGGTAATCTGAAAGCTCAAGTAGTAGAGGAACACATACAATGAAAAAAAGACATTCTCAAACTATTGAAGAAAATTTCTTATGGCACAAAATAGGGTTAGACAACAAGCAAACTAAAATTGCAGTGAAATGGAATTTGAAGTGCAAGATGAGGTATTTGTGAGACTACGACCATATAAAAAATGTCCCTCAAGATTAGATCCGAAGTATTATAGCCCCTATAAGGGACTACAAAGGAGTGGAAGTACGGATTACAAATTAGAGCTTCCTCCATATTCAAATGTACATCTAGTATTCCATGTTTTAAAGAACATAATTAGTGATGAAACTAGTCTAATCTATTCTACCAAGGAATAATGAAGAAATGAAAATGATACCAGAACTAAAAACAAGTTTGGAAACAAGGTATAAGTAGATTGGAAATTGAATATTTACTAAGTACCTCATCAAATGAAAGAACCTACCAATGGAAGAAGTGATATGGGAGGACTTTTTTTCATGCAAACAACACCCATAGATAGTCAGCTATTGAGGACAACACTTCTTTGAAGGTGAGGGAAATATGAAGACTGATATATCTCTAATGTTAACCAAAAAGCCTCTTATTAAGCCCTAGATATTGAGTGTTTTCATTTATAATGTTATAACATTTTATAGGTTAAAAACCCATATTGTACCATTGTATTGTAATTGTACATTTTGTATCCAACATATATACTAAGGATACATAGTCTTAGGATCATCAATATTGTTTTTTTCATTGTACTTATTACATACAGAGGTTTACACCTCGAATTGGAATGTAATTATTGGTTTCTTATCAATTTTATGTTGTATGGATTATAATACACGAATAATTTTTTACCTAGAAGATTTTTATTATAGAACCCTAGGACTCTACTATAGGTATTATACATTTAACTTATGTGGTTTCCATTTCCTAAAAAAATAATATAGAATCATCTCCCCATCTCCTATTTATTTAAAGGCTACGCAAATTTTGTATGCCACTTGATGTTGGATATAATTTGTAGATGGGGTGCAAAAATAATAATAATTTAATAGTTGTGTATTATATATAGACCATTATGGGAATTTTTAGGTCTAAAATGGGCATCCGAAGAAAAATGTACAACCAAAATAAACTTTATAAGAACCAATAGGATTCAAGATGATGAAGTCAACCATGGGGGATGATTCATCATTTTTGGAGTAAAAAGTAAAAATATTAAAAAATAATAAAATAATAAAGCTACTTTTTCAAGTCGTATTTTCAACTTATCTCCCTATGGTTTTAATAAAATTTTGAGCGGGAGTACTTATTGTATACAAAATTTAATTCGTTGTCTGAGTACCCATGTTGCATACTTTCAATGGACCCTGCTACATGAAAAATGGGAAACACATGAAAAATAATGATTGCAATCACATTTTTCATCTATTTCTCATTTTTCCTATAGCAGGGTTCATCGAAAGTATGCAACATGTGTACTCCTTGGATGGGGAATGAAATTTTCCATCCAACAAGTGTTGCCACTAAAAATTCAAGTAAACCCATAGGGAGATAAGTTGAATTTTCTTTTTTCCTTTTTCCATCTAAAATTTGAAGAGGTAATTTAATCATATTTTATTATTTCCACTATTATTTCATAATTTCCTTAGGATGCCCAATTTAGACCTCAAAATTCCCCTAATGCAAAATGGAAATAAGAACTATAATACATTGCTTTATTGTATGTCTACCATGAGTTATGCATTTCTCATGAACTAAATAAACGAAGTATGAAAAGCAAAAATAAATGTTGGATTTACATTTATATGGAGAGGGGTGGGAAGAGAATTAGTATAATATAGATTTTACTTATATAAAACATCCAAACACCATAAAACATCAATATCATACGTTGGACATGAAATACATGATATGTGTGGGAAACCTTCAAGGAAAGAAACACATAACTTCTTTTAATTGATTTTTCTCTATAGGAACAAACCTGCTAGTGCAATATTAATTTGTATGTGCCAATCTACATGAGACACCAATCCCCTAGGTCTACCAGAGCCCTATGACTCTATTATAGGAATTATACATGTAACTTGTGTGCTTTCAATTTCATAAAATATTAACATAGAATCAACTCTATAGCTCCTCTTGCACTCAAAGGCTACACAAATATTGCATGACACTTGATGTTGGATATAATTTGTAGAAGGATGAAATGATAAGAATAATTTAATAGTCGTGCACTATATATAGACAAAATTGGAAATACAAACTAGAATCCATTTCTCTATTCTATGTCTACCATGAATATTGCATTTCTCATGATGTAAATAGACAAAGTATGAAACTGAAAAATAAATGTTGGATTCAAATTTATATTGAGAGGGGGTGGGGACTAAACTAGTATTATATAGATTTTACTTATTAAAAACATAAAAAAATCATAAATCAATGATATCATAAGCAAAACATGAAATGCATGATATATGTGGAAACCCTTCAAGGATAAAACCACAAAAACTATTTTAATTGATTATTTGTTTGTACACACTAACCAACTATTACAATATTTGTATTCACCAATCTAAATTAGACACTAATCCCATAGGTCTCTCAAAGTTTTAGGTACTAACCTATTGGAGACACCAATCCACATGACTACTTTACAGACACCAACATATAGGAAACACAAATCCCCTATGAACTTTGGTATGTAATAATTTTCTCTTCCATCCCTATCCTCTTCTAAAGTTTTGGAACCACCTATTAATTCTCATTCATTTTTTCTTGAACTAGGCACTTCCTCCAATACAATATTCTACAATTATATGCTCTCGTTATCGATCTTTTTGAAACTACATATGCCATTAAGTTACTCTATTTAGTTACATCAATTTCTAAAATTATGTTTAACCTAATTGATACCATGTAATATAGAACTTCCTTCATCCTATGCTTTAGATCTACACTTTGCTAAAATGAAACATATTTGATTTGGTGCTTCCTTTAATGCACCTTTCACTACTTAGTGATTTTACTTACACACAAACACTATGAAAGAGCTAATTAAGGGGATTTTGAGGTCTGAAATGGTTGTCCTAAGGAAAATAATAAAATAATAGTTAAAATAATAAAACAAGAGATGATTTTTTAAACAAAAGAAAGGAAACTACCCTTTATTTACATTTTAGGCGTAAATCCTTATAGGTTCACTCAAACATCAAGTGTAAACACTCATTGCATGTGGATTTAAATTCCACGTCCAATGGGTCCTAGCTCTGCATGCATATGAGTAGACCCACGTAGAAAAATATTGAAAATAAATGAGAGAATCTTGTTCAACATGTTTTTTCAACATATTTTCATTTTTTTTGATGTGGGTGTACTCATAAGCATGCATAGAGAGTGCCTTTTGGATGTAGAAGTTAATTTCACATGCAACAAGTGTTTACACTTGACATTTCAGTGAAACTATAATGAGGTAAGTTGAAAATACGATTAAAAAAGTTGTTTCCTTCTTTTACCTCCAAAATATTTACCCCTCAAGATAACATCATCATCTTGAATCCTATTGGTTCTTTCAAAGTCAATTTTGTTAGTACATATCTTTTTAAGGCTGAATTTTAACCACAAAATTCCCTTAATATATCGCTCTTTTAACTCTCAAAACTTAATTCAAATAATATTTTGAAAGAATTAGTACATATGTGTATTATCACTACTTTATATGCACATATAAATAGCTTGGGTGCTATTATGTCACTAAATTAATGGAATCCATAAAATTCATTTATGTTAAAAACATTGTCTAGGTAGTGGTAATGGTGGTTGCATAAGAAGTAGTAAGGGGGGTGTTTCAATATACAAGGGAGATGGTATCCCTTACAAGTAACAACTTGGTGGCTAAGTGTACAAAAGATATTAACAATGTGTTCTAGAATGGGTTGAGTGAATGGAAAATATGGTGTGTGTGGGGAGGATATACCAATGAAACATGGAACAAATGATACATTTCCATAATTGGGAGTGTTGTGCGCAAGTCATGGGCCATCGTGTATTTTTTGATGGATCTCCAACATGGAATGAGAAAAATGGATGTGAGAAAAATGGGATGAGAGTTACATTAGGCATATAATGTAGTTTAGATGGTGTGCTATGACTTGGAGTTTAGGAATGTATGAATTTTATTAACCAGTGCCTTGAGAATGATAAAAATTCGAATTGTAATAGCCCATTTTGTGGGAGAAACCTCCTTTTATAATTAATCCAATATACAAGACAAGATATGACTCTTATACAAATGAAACTATGATTAGGCCAATCTAACCGTAGCAAACAAACTAATAATGATTGATTATTAGGGCCTTAATACAAGATCCTTATGGTCCTAACATAACTCCAAACTTTTAAAAAAATTCATCCCTCAAAGCTTGTAATTAAGGATGCTTCTTCATGAATTGCTCATTTTCACATTCAACTTATTCTAGAGGCATATTCTTCCATTTGATTAGGTACTCCATAATGGTTCTATTATATTTATGAGAAATGTTGATCTATAACTTTTTATGGTTCAATAATAAAAATTCCATACTTCATCTAATGCTGGAATTTTTATTTGCACTGACATAGTTTGACCAAAAAACATTTTCTAGGAATGATAAACGAAAAAATTTATGAATTTGTGAAGAATTCAAATATAATTCATATGCCACTTTTCCAATCTCATGAATAATCTTGTAGGTTGCATAATATTTTAGATTTAAATTATGATTCTTCATTTTCTTAATTGTATATTTCTTATAAGGTTATACTCTAAAAAATGCCTAATCATCCCCCTCAAATTGTCTTTCACTTTTTCTATCACTCAGGGAAAACCCCCGATGCAGGGAAAAACCGTAAGGTAACCTTGAAACCTCTTTTAGGTTGAGGGTGGCCCTTCAACCCAGAGAGGGATCTCTCCGTAAAACTCAACTACACTATGGTCACTGTAGTAGAAGGTTTTGTGCAATTGAGTTTAGATGGATAGATTTAGATCTTAGGATGGAATTGGTTGGGTATTCAAAACATACCATTAGGCATGGAGTCCTGTTATTTAACAAATAAAATCAAATCTCCAATGAGAAGGTTGTATAAAGCATGAAAAGGCACAAGTCTTTTGAATTTTTGGATAAATGGCTAGAATAACACATATTAATGACTAATAAATACAAGAAAGGAGAATAAGTTAATTCCAATATTAGATACTAACATTCCCAGACATTGAAAAATACAATTATACAATAGAGAAGTACTGACAAGGAGAAGTAACACATGAATTTCCTACTAATTTCTCATTAAACATTGTGAATACATTCAACATTTGCTCAAATATATCTAGACTATAAGTTTTTTTCCAATAAAATGAAACCTCATTTCAGTATTCATAAATTGTTTATATAGTGCTTACATAAGGATTTGCAAAATAATATTCATCACATAATTACAGAAACTGAGATATTTTAAATATCTTGCCAGTTCATGTATGCAAAAGATAAACTTAAAAGTATTTTGCCTTTCCTAGAATAGCTATAGGAAAATATGCTTATATTTAGGAAATAAATAAATATCCGGTCAACTGGCTCCATTGAAAGTAGAACAGGTCCCTAAAATGTAGTTTATCATCTCTATTAGCATAAAAGATCCCTCCATAACAATCCATAAAAACTACTCCTTTTTTTATCATTCTTCTTCAATTCTATTCGAAAATCTTTAGCCTTTAAATATGGAAATTGGTTTATTAATGTTGATCCTCTACCTTGGAATCTAGGGTGGTTGAATTTGTTTTCACAAAAGCTATTTGCTTCTCTTACAAACTACCAACTCCTTTGTTCATGCACTCAATCTCGCAACTTACAACCCATACGTCTTCAACTCTTTGTACTGTCTTATCATAGAAATTCCACATTGTTGCAATGCTCAAATACTTCTTAGTCAATTGGAACTTAGATCCTTTGATTCTTTAATTTCCTCTTAACCAAGTGCCATCCCAATATTGCAGCCCCCTTATTGGAAGTTTCCAATTACCAAATTTTATTAAGTGTTGACATCCTTAACCTCTGATATGGCGTCATCACTACATGTGGCACCACATGAGTGTTGACTCGTGTCACCCATATTTGTCCCCTTAGGCCCCTCAAAATGCCAAAACTTCTTGCCATGTGTCCTGTCATACCACCATGTCATGTTGACACCAAATTCCATTGTAGATTTATCATAACCAATCACTGTTGCCATGTGTCCCTGTAGAGGAGAGAGAAAAGGGCTCGTCCACCTTTGGTTTTGTGATGAAATCCTTTGTTAAACTTTATCGACATTCCCCGATGGTTTTTAACACTATTAGCATATTATGAATATCACAAATTTTTAAAGGTTGTCACCTTAAGAAGTTCTGATTATACGATTCGTAGAACTTTCGATGTGCCAATGCTCCAATAAGAAGGACCTCCGATATGTGATCATCAATATGCAAGACCTCCACTATACAATCACCAACATGTTGGACCTCTGATATGTGATCACCGATATGTTGGAACTCAAATATGGGACCACCGACATGCTAGATCTTTGATATGCGATCTTGGATATCTATGGACCTTCGATATATGATCCTAAATATCTCTTTCCTTTCCAAGGCTTCAATCTTTGAAACTTCAAAAGGCCATATCTTTTGATCCGAGAGTGCATTTTTGGACTTCTAGATATAATTGGAAAGCTTGTTCAAAGCACATTCTAATGGGGATGGTATGATGTAGACTTTGAATCCTTCTATTTCTTAGAGGATGACTACAAAATTTTCTTCTTATTTACGCAGATTTCCAAAACATTTTGATAACCCTACTATCAAGAATTTTTCCCTCTTTATTAGAAATAAAATGATGACACTGAGTCTCCCAACATTTTTTGAAAAAAATTAAAAACATAGTTAATGTGATAAAAAATTTCTCCACGAGGATGTTGTCGATCATAGATGTTGGGTCCCTATAATACTAGTGATTAAATGGATGTGATAATGGATGTGATAATGCACAAAAGTGTGCATACTTGACGAGGAAGGAAAAATTATATTGGAACCGGAAGCAGTCACAGAAACAAGAACTCGACAGCTACGAAATCGATCAATTTCAGAGTATCTTATCAAGTGGAAGAACTTATCCACTGAAGATTCC
>Ga0181464_1000994_pt1 | contig 13710 bp, 9 predicted proteins | sample InSIn2gowninarea_FD_119074 | JGI IMG/M metagenome (GOLD analysis project Ga0181464, IMG submission 119074) | Clean room microbial communities from NASA Spacecraft Assembly Facility at Jet Propulsion Laboratory, Pasadena, California, USA -... ...
AGGAGAAGGCCCGGTTGGCATTGACATTGGGACATCCTCGATTGCCGTATCAAGTAAATCAAAGGTTCTGTTGAAAAATTTAGGAGAAAACATAAAAAAGGTTGAACATGTTCAACGAGAAATCAGGTTATTCAATAGAAAATTAGATCGATCGAAAAGAGCGACGAATCCACTGAACTACGATGAAGCTGGTCGAATAAGAAAGGGTAAAAAACAGTGGGGATTTTCCAAGAACTATAAGAAGCTGAAAGCTCAATTGAAAGAGTTATATCGAAAATTGGCTTTATTTCGAAAGTTTAGCCATCAATATGAAGTCAACCGAATGGTCATTTTAGGTGATAAATTTTACATTGAAGAAATGAATTTTAAAGCTCTCCAAAAGCGAGCTAAGAAGACAGAAGTAAATGAAAAAACAGGAAAGTATAAAAAGAAAAAACGTTTTGGCAAAACCATATCCCATCGTTCTCCCGCATCCTTCGTAAGTATTCTTTCAAGAAAAGTCATAGCCGTAGGCGGGACTTGCATCAAAGTCAAAACATCCACTTTTAAAGCCAGTCAATATGATCACAAAACAGACAAATGTAAAAAGAAAGATTTAAAAGAACGATGGCATAAATTTGATGATGGAACCAGAGTCCAACGTGATTTATATTCTGCTTTTCTTTTAATGAATTCCAATTTGTTAGGATTGGAGTCTGATCGAACATCTTGTTTTAATACGTTTGATCAATTTATTAAGTTTCACGAAATAGAAATCGAGAAGATTGAAAATGAAAATGAGGTGATCTTAAATTCTGGTATCGTATTGAAAGTAAAAAAGACTGCAAGATGTGCAGCCTAACATTTCAGTTCTCTGCGGTTTGATGTAGCCGAGTTCGCAAGAACAATAGATGTAGTCGTAAATGGCAACAGAGGTTGCTTTGACTACGAATGTTCTAACAGAACTAGTTCCAGTTCCTGTTTCCTAAGCCGTTTTCTTTCATGAAGAAAAGTGTGTGTACGAATAGGAGAAGTCTAGGAAGTTAGAACCCACTGCATTTATGCATGTGGAGCATCAGCTATAGAGAGCACAGTGTATTAGTAGTAGGCTATGACGAAAATAATGTGTATATAAAAGATCCATTAGCAGACCAACCCTATACTGCCGTATCAAGAGATAGTTTTGAAGATTCATGGATTCAAATGGGAAAACAAGCTATTAGTTATCGATAATATAAATCTTCATAAGAAATCATTTGTCAGCAACAGTGGGTTGCCATCGCTCGTTTGTTACTTAGTGATCATGGTAATAAAAAAGGCATGAGTTGGTTTGATTTCCAACTCATGCCTTTTAGGTTGCTTAAAAACTAATAATGGAACTTCATATTAAATGGAGGCACGATTTGATTCCAGGTTCTTCCTCCAGGATAATTGAGCGATGACTAAGACGAAAAGAGCAGATAATCCAACCCCGGCCAAAATGTAAAATCCGGTGGCATATGTTCCTGTCATTTGTTTAAGTGACCCGAGTATAGTGGGTACAAAGAATCCGCCCATCCCTCCAGCAGCTCCGACAATCCCTGTTATCACACCAATTTCCTCTTGGAATCGCTGAGGAACTAATTGGAAAACCGCTCCATTTCCCATTCCAAGACATAGCATCCCAAGAAACAATACTACAACAGCAATAGGCAGGGCAGGAAGAAGGCTTATGCTGAACATGGTGATTCCGACTCCAATAAATAAAAAGGTTAACAAGCGAACCCCGCCAATTTTATCTGCTATGTATCCGCCGACTGGTCGGAAGAAACTTCCGGCTGCGACACATAACGTAACGAAATCACCAGCACGTACCTTTGTTAACAGATATTGATCTACAAAAAAGATGCTTAAAAAGCTAGATAGTCCGACAAAGCCGCCAAAGGTAACACTATAAAGCAGGCAGAAATATAAGGTGTCTTTTTGTTTGAAAACCTGTAAGTATTCTTTAAGCGGTTTTGCTTTCGGCTGTGATGGGGCATCTTTGGCCATTACAACATATAAAACCATAACAATGAGAAGAGGAATAAGAGCTAGCCCCATTACATTATGCCAGCCGATAGTTTCGGCCAAACGTGGTCCGAATAAAGTAGCCAATAGCGTACCGCTGTTCCCCGCACCTGCAATACCCATGGCCAATCCCTGTAAATGTGGCGGGTACCACCGGCTCGCCATTGGAATAGCTGCCGCAAAGCTTGCCCCTGCTACTCCAAGCAGAATTCCAATCAGGAAAAGTTCTGTAAGTGTTTGACCGTACAACCATCCCCATATAAGTGGAATCATTGTCACGCTCATCCCACTGATTTCTCGTTGAACATGTTCAACCTTTTTTATGTTTTCTCCTAAATTTTTCAACAGAACCTTTGATTTACTTGATACGGCAATCGAGGATGTCCCAATGTCAATGCCAACCGGGCCTTCTCCTAAATGATATTTCACTAGCCCTGTTTTTTTGTCTCTTTTTACTGGAGGATAACCTGCACAAATCAGTTGAGCATAGTAGCGAACTCTCCCTCGGACGATTCGTTTTAATATACGAACATATTTTACCCTATAGTATTCTGAAACAGTTTCTCCATCTTGGTTCTTGTATTGGAATATCTGTTGGGAGGTTAGTAGCTGAAAAGCTTCTTTTTGATACATATCCATTTCTTTTACCTTCAGTGCAAATACCCTATCATTTGAGATTACTTTCCCCTTTTTGAATCTCCAACCTGTTTGGTTATTTTTCCCTTCAAATGAATCCATATCTCCACGCTTTACAAATGCTACTTTTTTCGCTTGTCCAAACAATTTCTTTTTGATAGTGTTCCAAGCTCTTGTAGCTGTTTTTTGGGCAATGATTGAATTGATCTTACCCTTAAAGTGATTTCGAACTTGTTTTATGTATTCGTGCATGGAATATTCCGTTAATCCAAATTCTTCTCTTAGTTTTTTGAATTCTTCAGAGAGGCTTTTTTGTTCATTTTGATAGTATTTCATCTTTTCTTTGTTACTATTTTTAGCTAGATGGGACTTTATAGTTCTTGCAATACGGACTAATTTTTTATATCGTTTTGTCCTTTTCATTTGTTTTTCTCTTTTCAAATACTCGCCGAGCGAAGTATTATAGATTACTCGATTAATTTCCAATTCAGATTCAATCAGAAAACAGTCTCTTTTCTTACCTTTTATTTCTACATCAATGATAAATGAAGGAGCTTTTGCTTTCGCCATGTCCACACCTACTTTCACACCTAATATTTCAAACGTATGTTCGTATATATTTTACCAAAAAACTCCTAAATCAGCAATAAAAAAATCGGTTCATCCCCATACTTAAAAGCGGGTGCTTTCCCGATTTAGTTTTGGAAAAATTAATAGATAACCTTTACTAGAAGACTATGGTTGTTTATTATATAACAGATACTGTTTAAGAATTGTTTAAGGTTTATATTGAACAATTATAGGGATTGATAGATAAATAGAAGGAGGACGAAAGCTCGGTTTAGAAAGAGTTTAGAAGTCTTCTAAACTCGAAAGGAAGATGCACCATGAAAAGGATTAAATTGTTACTTTTCCTACTTGCTCTAGGGATTAGTACTATTTTCATATTAAAAGACAAGGAAACCACACCGTCTAAAGCAACAGGCATTGAACAGAAGAAAGATGTACCCTTACCTACCGAACTCCATCCCGTTGTAAAAGAACGTAGCGATCAATTGGTTCAACAAGCAGCAAGAAAAGGAATTGTTGTTTTAATTACTGATGGTTTCCGCAGTGTAGACGAGCAGAACACCATTTATGAACAAGGACGTACGGCAGAGGGCAATATTGTCACGAATGCAAAAGGTGGAGAATCCTATCATAATTATGGGCTTGCGATTGATTTTGCACTGGAAACTCCAACAGGTGATGTCATTTGGGATCGCCAATATGATGGCAATCAAAATGGAAAGAAAGATTGGGCCGAGGTAGTGAAAATGGCAAAGGCATTAGGATTCGAGTGGGGCGGGGATTGGAAAGATTTTAAAGATTACCCACATTTCCAAATGAATTTCGGACTGACCATAGCTGATTTGCAGAATGGGCAAAGACCCGATGAATCATCTAACGTGGCAGATACCCAGTGATATCTAAAAACCAAAACAAACACCATCTAATAAAGATGGTGCCTGCTGCTATTCAGTCCGTCATTTACTTATGTTTACACATATAAAAATCTATATGGATTGAAGAATATCTCACACCGGACGCCATTAATCAAAAGAGACCCCCTTATTGGTTAAATCTTTTTTTCAATTCTTCTATTGTTAGCTTCCCTGTTTTTTCAACTGGCTTATTGGAAGTTGGGAAGTATGGATTGATCGACATGAAGTTCTTTTCGACAAAGTTAAAGTCAATAATGTCAACGACTCCATCTTTGTTAAGATCTTCTTTCAATTTATCCCCTGAAATTCCAGCATTATACGCAACAAGCTTTGCGTCATAAATATCGATTACATGATCTCCGTTGACATCTCCAGCAGCAGCTGTATCTGTATATATACTATAGAAATTACCTTGGACTTTTCCATCAATCGTCCTGCTCAAAGTTAATTTTTTACTGTATAGGAAATGGCCTGGAATATCTACTATTAACGTATAGTCATCCTTTGTTGCTGGAATTTCTGTAAACGTCATATAACCATTTTCTGAAATATCCGCAGAGTACTTTTTGCCGTTTTTATCAACCAGATATGCCTTAGTTCCAATCTTTGAATAATCTAAATCATAGTTGTCTAAATTAACTGCTTCACCATGATAGTAACCTTCTACCCATGAGTGCTGTGAAATGAATTTAAACTTTTCAGCAAATGTTGGTAAGGTAAACTTACTACCAGAGCTTGTTTGATAGGAAGATTCTTGATAATAGAATGAACTTTCTACCATGTAATTATGGTCATCGACTACTTTTAATTTGATATCTAATAAATCAATATCATCATTAATTGAAACTGGTAATTGTGTCTTTTTGTCTGAAATGTCTACAGCAAATGCTGAAATATTTGACCAAGTGCTTTCTGTAATTTGTGGCTTTGCAACACGAATTGTCCAATTCTTTTTCTTTGCAAGATCTTCTAGCTGTTTTGATGGCTTAGCGTCTACAACTTTATAGAAATTAGGGACATCGATTGTTACAGATGCACTTGTTAAATCTTTCGCGTTTTGAACCGTAAATGTATTTATAAACTCCAATCCAAGACTTACAGCTTTTGTATTTGGTTTTATTGTCGAATATTGAGCTCCTTTATTAATAAAAGTAAACTCAGGGAAAGTCGGATTTCCTGCTGTTGCGTAATCATAAGTATAGATTCTTACATTTGTTGGATAGTTTGCATATTCTTCTGGTAAGACACCAAATTTAAATTCACCATTTGCATTTGGGAAAAATTCAGCTGTTGGCCAAAAAGAATCTTGATAAGCGAACGCGGTATTTGCCTCTTGAGTGATGTCATGTCCTCTACTTTTTAAATAGTCAATCGTATCATCATACAATTTTCCATGCACCCAATAAGCTGTATAATCTTGTCCATCATAACTTTCAGTTGTTAAATCTGAACTTGTAAGTTCTTTGATTCCTGTTTTTTTATCAAATTCCAGTGTTGGAGCTGTATTATCGATCACCATGTCATTATCGATTTTATATGTTTTTCCATCAGCCCCTGTACCAATGTAAGAAACAATGTATTTACCTTCTTTAAGTGATTCATATTCTTGGGCTAAAGGTTTATTAGGATCACCTGTAAAATGTTTTACTTCACCTGAAAATCCGAAGAAAATGAAGTAATCCGTATCAACTGACGCATTTTCCAAATTAAATGTGCCATAAAACCCAATTGGTTTTCCATCTATATCGCTAACCACTACATCAATCGTTTTCATATGACTATTTAACTTGAAACTGACTGGTGTAAACGGCTCGATGTATGGATGAAAGTTACTAAGGTCATTCGTTATGGCATGTTTAAAAAATTCTAATTTTTCGAATCCAGGTTTAGAATAACGAACATGGAAGGGAATTTGATATTCTGCCGTTTTCGACTCATTTTCAATATAAATATATCCCTCATATATCCCAAATTCTGCATTAGCTGGAATGGATATTTCTGCATTCATATTTTTACTCTCATTGCCATTCACTTCAATCGTCGATGGTAATTGAAGCGTCACACCACTCTTCGCAGCATCCTTTGAGACACCATCAATTGTTAAAAATTCAACTCTAGTATGATATGTTTCTAGTTCACTGCTTAAATTCTTAATATCAATCGACGTTGTTCTTTTTTGAGTCTCACTTGAGTGTGCAATACTACCAAATGGTAGAGATCCTGAGATGTCATCGATTTCTATTTTTAAACCATCTTCATCCAAGGTAGTCGTCTTATTTTGTACTTCAACTAACGTTGTATTGTGGACTGCCTCATAAGCATCTACACGTCCTGCTCCAACTTCATTCACATTGTACGTACGACCTTTTAAAGGATCAGCCGTATTCATTAGCGCTGCCTTTACATCTGCAACTGTATAATCTGGATGGGATTGTAATAATAATGCTGCAACTCCTGCAACGTGTGGTGTTGCCATGGAAGTTCCACTTAAACTCGCATAACCACTAGAATAATCGACACCATCTTCCGGACTATTAATATATTCTGGAACAGTAGAGAAAGTAGAAACCGCAGGTGCTACTACATCTGGCTTAATATCAAAGTTATTACTTACTGGTCCACGTGAGCTAAAATCAGCTAACACATCCCCTGAAGTCATATTTGACTGTAAGTCTGTTAATTTAAGTTTAGCTGAAGGGTCTGCTTTTAATTTTTCTGAAAGTTTTACTCCGTCGGCCTGTAACATTTTAAATGTTGGGACATAACCATGATTTTCACCTAAGAAAAATGGAATTTCGCCATCTTCATTATTGTAAAGTAAAACTGCTGTTGCACCTTTTTCATGAGCACGTCGGATTTTTTCATCAAACGAGATCGTGCCACGAGAAATTAATGCCACTTTCCCATTTACGTCTTTGTCAGCATAATCCTCTTCTGTACCAATTTCTACTTCAACAACACCGTACTCTTTATCAATTAACTGTAGATAATCCTTACCAAGGCCATGCCCCATTAATGTATTTTGCACTGAAATATCTGCAAAACTCGCCTTAACAGTTGGAATATCCGTCGGCACATCACTTGCACCAACAGTGATTGCTAGTGGAGAAGCACCTGGGGATCCTAGCGTTCCTGGATTTGGCCCTGCATTTCCTCCTGCTATAATGGGTATGACCCCTTTTAATGCTGCGTTGTTGATTGCTACAGATGTAGCGTCTAAGGAATGATTATTACCATTACCTAATGATAGATTAATAACATCCATTCCATCTTCTACAGCTCTTTCTATACCCGCGATTACGGATGAATCATATCCTGATCCATATTCTCCTAATACTCGATATGCATACAAGTCAACATTTGGTGCTACACCTGTCATGGCATATTCAACATCATTTTTAGGATTAGATGCGATTGTTCCAGCGACATGAGTTCCGTGTTCTGTATAGTATGCAGTACCATTTATCGTTTCAGGTTGACCAGAAGCAAGCCATTGCTCTCTAGTTGTTTCCATTGGATCAGAGTCATTTTCGACAAAATCATATCCGCCTTTATAAACATCTTTTAAATCAGGGTGATTATAGTCAATCCCTGTATCAAGTACCCCAACTTTGATTCCTTGTCCTTTTAAGCCCTCATTATGTAAACGATCAACTCCTATATGAGGAAGCGCTGGTGGAATTACTTTTCCAGTTGTTGGTTCTTGAGTAATAGTCGATTCATTTTTCGGTAAACTAACGACATTGTCTTTCCATATCCTTTTGACTACACCAGTCTCAAGCAAGGTATTAATTTCACTTGTAGGAATCGTCATAGCCATACCATTAAATACATTCTGGTAAGTTTGTTTAATTTGATATTGAAGTGATTTTTCTTTTAATTTTGGGTTCAATTCCTTCTTTTTATTGAAAAGCTCTTCTAAGCGTTGCTTGAAATGTTCCTGTTCACCTTTAATCTTTTCTACTTTATTTTTTGATGTACCTTTTGATCTTGATTGCTGGGCATTTTCGACCGGAGCTGTTTTGAACTCCACAATGACATTTGCAGTTTTATCCTTATTAGACAATAAACTTGGATCAATAATGAAGCCTTCTTGTGGAGTTAATCGTTTTACAGACTGCCTTTGTTCCTCAGTTAGACCTTTTAAGATCGTTTCAGTAGAATTCGAAATCGCATATGATTTTTGCTGAGGCATTAAATATGATGTAAGAAGACCAGACGCTATTACACCTGATACCATAACATTTAGAAATTGTTTCTTTCGATTTTTCATTAAGTAACGCTCCTTCTACTATTTTGATTTCTGCTGCAAATTTTATTTCTATTACTTTTTAAAAATAATAATCTAATAAATTTTTCTTTATAAAATGGTTACATATTCCTATGAGCATCGCATTCCTCCCGAAAGATAGATAGTGTAAAATAAGAGTATGAATAATTAGACAACTCTATTAATTCATATTGTACTTGAGCTTTTATATGCGGTAAACTGGGGGAATTTTTCTCCAAGTTTTCCTAATTCCACTGCAGAATGTGTCGAAAACCTTGTAGTATATTGTCAAACTTAGAAGAAAGTGAAAGATTTTTGTAAAATCTTATAAAGTTAGATTTCAAACAAATGAAAATTGTTAAACTATATCGAAAAAATCATTTTTCTACTTGGGGGAATCGTGGTTTTCCTAATACAATTACATCCAAATTTTATTCTAAAAGGAATATTATTCAAAAAGGAGAAATTCAATATGAATGAGGGGAAAATCATTAGGTTTTATCGGGAAAAATCCCAAATGACGCAGGAGCAATTAGGAAATGGAATATGTTCTGGAACACATATTAGTAAAATTGAGCGTTTACATACGGAATATGCACCTGAAATTATCACTCTTTTATCCCAGAGACTAGGGATAAATATCGAAACTGAATTAATTAAGCTGAATAATATTAAAAATCGTTTAAATCATTGGCATGATGTTATTGTCATGCAATTATTTGAAGAGATGGACCTTATTAATCATGAACTTGAGCAAGAAGAGTTAATTCAAATCTCTGATTATATCGATCTTTACAAATTACTTCGGGTTAGGTATTTACTAATGCACAACTTAACCGAGGAGGCATTAGAAATCATCGATGAAATCCAAAAGAAAGAACATAAATTATCAACCTACGAAGCAAACCTATTCAAACACGTTTTAGGAGTCTACTATATAGCAAAACATGAAAATCTCAAAGCCTTGAAAGCATTAAAGTCAATAAATGATACAGATTACAATAATAAGGAATATACCTATTTTTTAGCAGTCGCCTATCATTCAATTGAATCACCTGTTATGGCTTATTATTACGCAGATAAATCGCGGGAATTTTTTAAGGAAATTAATAACTATCTTAGAGTGATTGATGCAGAAATGCTTATGGCAATTCAAGTTAAAGATGATGGAGATTTTAAAGAGACCATACAGAGGTTTGAAAGCTTAATCAAAAGCTGTGAACTTTGTCATTCACCTGGTCGAAAGGCAAAGGTATTACACAACTTAGCTTTTGAATACTTTAGGAGAAAAAATTATGAAGTAGCCAATAAATACTATAAAAAGTCAATGAGTCTTAAAAATTGTGATTCAAGCCGTTACTTACTTTCTTTAGAAGGGTTTATACGCAGTGCATACTACGGGAGTTTACTTCCAAAAGATGAATTATTGCAGCTTACGAATGAAGGACTTGAAAAAGCTCAAAAGAATAGTGAACAATTATATATAAACTTATTTACCTTACTAAGTTATTTAATTCAAAATAAAGAACAGGAATACCATCAATACTTATCCGATTATTCATTACCTTTGTTTAAAAAATTTGGTTTTGTATATTTAATTCAACGTTCCGAAAAAGAATTATTTAATTATTATCTTAACCAGAGACAAACTGGTAAAGCCTTAAAAATAGCCGATGTTTTGATTAATCATTAATTAGAAATGGCATGCCTTATTTGGAGGCATGCCTTTATTCATCAAATTATTTTAAAGTTGATTAATATTTTTATCCTCAATACAAAGGTATCTTCACACCAACGTACATGGAATGCCGCCACCTAACTGAATGAGTAATCATTCATTGAATAAGCATTTATCAACCCGAGTATTCCAAGATTTCTTAGGAATTCACTAATAATAAAAAAGAGAGATACATAAAAATCATGAACACTAAGAGAGAAAATAAAGTAGAAACAAAGAGAATGGATTGGTTTGACGGTATAAAGATACCACTTGCAATTTCCTTTCTTTTCCTTGTGTATTGTATCGTGGACAACACACTAGTAGTAACACCGATAACACATGCAAAGATTCCAAGAATTATGACTAGGGTATTAATATAGGGAGTTGAACTGATTTTAATTGTAAAATGTAATGAAGTTGTTAAAAAACCTACTCCTGTTATCGATATGGCTGTACGTATCCATGCAAGATATGTTCTTTCATTTGCTAAATGCTGCTGAGCATACTTTACACTATCTCCTGGTGAATCTTCTATTCTATATAAAGCTTTCATTAATTATTAATCCCATTCGATCGAGCCGAAAGCCACTTATCCCAAACTTCAGCGAATACCCCGGTCAAGACCAGTGAAACATGTCCACCTTCAAAAATCTCATAAGTTTTATCCTTACTTGAAACAAGGTCCATCAACGGAAGACTTTGCTTATCTAATATAATTGTGTCACGTGAGCAAGAGAAGACAAAAAGCGGGCAGTTTATATTCTTTAAATCCACCTTCCTGCCGCCAATCACCAATTCTCCCTTTAAGAGTTTGTTGTCTTGATAGAGATCGTTAAACATCTGTTTGAATGCAGCACCTGCAAACGCAGCAGAGTCATTTGTCCACTTATCCATTCGGCGCCACTTTTCTACATATTTCTCATCATGTGCACGGGTTATCAGATTGATTTTAGAACTTGCAAAACCCGGTGATACCATCCTATATATCAAATACATAATTTCTGTTGGAATGGTCCCATGAGCATCGGCAAAACGGTCAAGATTTAGCTGCCCATTTTGTAGTCCTTCCAGCAATTTATCAGGAAAGATGCCGATACTAAAATCGATTGGAACGGCTGCCAGGGATAAATTCTTAATTGGCAGTTCCGTTATGGAAGCCAGAATGGCTGCAATGGTTCCACCTAGGCAATAACCCGCAAGGGATATTTCCTTTGCACCTGAATGTCTTAAAGCTCTTTTAAGGGCGTTCTCCAAATAATCAATGATATAATCATCAAGTGTGATATCAGAATCTTCAAGCCCAGGGGATCCCCAGTCCAATAGGTAAACATCATAGCCGCGCTCGGTAAGTCCGCCTACAACGCTGCTTCCTTCCCCAATGTCAAGAATGTACGCCTTATTTAACAAGGAGTAGACTAGAAATAAAGGGATTGCATGTCTTTTAGCCTTTGCAGGATGATACCATAAGGTTGCTTTATTTTTCTTCCAAACACTCTGTCTCGGTGTAGGTACAATATCTGGCTTAGGCTCGGTTATAATTTTATAAAGCTGGTTCCACCGTTTCGTTTCTTTTTCTAAGTTTAAGATTGGAAAAAGGTTTGTTCCTAATGCTTTCATTATTATCACTGCTCTCTTCAATGTTATTAAATTGTATTAATTCCGGTGAGCACTAGATCTTTATCCTGCTTTTTTTTCGGTTCTTTTTTCTGCTTTTCCTGCTCTATTTCGATCAAACCTCTCTCTATTTCTTTCCGCAATTCCTGAAGGTCATCATTCATTTTTTGGGCTTCCGCCACCTCTTGGGCCATCTTTTGGAATTCATTCTTCATTTGCATGACAATATTTAATATCTCTTCGAACATTCCTACATTTTCTTTCGTAATAGAGCTAATACTGTCTTGTAATTTCCAAACTTGTTCTTCTAAAATATCAATTTTTTCTTCTGTCTGAATGGATAGCTTTGCAGCATTTGCAACATCTTTCTTTGTCGGGATATTCATTAGTGTCGCAATAAGCTCTTGGTTCTTTCTAAGTCGCTCTAAGTAAGATGAATAGGAATTGATACCAAAGCTTGCTGTGCGAACAAATTCTTTATTGTCTGTTAGGTTATATAATAGGCCAGTTATTTGTTTGTCCCACATTTCACTCAATTGGTTGAATCCAAAAAATGGATCGAAGTTTTTTTCATTTGACATATAGTTACTCTCCTTAAATTATGATTTTGTAATTTCTTCCATATTTTCCATATATTTATTTAGTGGGAAGATTAGTTCTTTGAATTGTGTTGTAAACAGATTGACAAATCCTTTTTGAAATTCATAAAGCGGATTTCCAGCTTGTTTAAGAGTATTGATATATTGCAACCTTCCTTTTTTCCTAAGCTCAATATTATGATCCATCATTTCTAGGTATTTCTCTATCGCCTGGCAGTTTGCAATAGTTTGACATGGTGTACTTAAGAGAGACAATACTCTCTTTTGATTCTGATCAATGTCCGCATTAATTTCCTCATAAGACCGAATCGGAAAGAAATTCTGCAAGATGGTGGTTGACATTAAAAATTCATCTCGTGCAGTCTTTTCCCATTCAGTGAATTCATTTGTAAATTGCTCTGCTATTTTTTTTATATTTCCCTGATTCCGTTGTACACTTTCAGAGAATCGTCTGACCTCTTTTAGGAAGACTTCGTCTCGATCATCAGCACATTTTGCCAATTCTTCTAATTCATGAAATTTATATTTCCAGAGCAAGTCTAGGCTAGAAAGCGATGCTTCAATTTCGCCATCGACAGTAATTTCTTCGTCCTTTTTTTCCTCTAGTAATGGTTCACCTACAGTTTCTACCGTTTCGTCAACTTCTTGTAGTTTCTTTATTTTTGTTTCTTTCAATGATTCATTTAGATTATCTTTTTTTGCAGCCATATTAAGCACATCCTATTAAATTTTTTTTAATCAAAATTGCCATTAGAGGTTCACTGTTCTTTTATGATTCTCAGTTGAAACTCGTTGTTTTGGTTTTCCGAAAAAGTATATGAGTATTGCTACAATCACCATAGCAACAGACATTCCATAAATGGATGCACTAAAACCACCTGCAAGATTTGTACCAGAATCTTGGATGAGTTTTCCAAAAATAATGGGAGTAATGATACCTGATGAAGACATTACTCCATAATAAGTACCTGTCATAATACCTCTCCTCTGCGGGAGTAAACTAGTTACTGCTGTAGGATTAAGTGTATTTATTGTGACGACTAATGTATTTACTAAAGAAAGAATGATGATGATTGAACCCGAACCATTTACAAGGGGATACAATGAGTACAAAATCCCTGCTAGAATAGAACAAATAGCAGTAAATAGAGTTCTCGACTTCCACAAACTTTGAGTTTTTTTGAATAAACGATCTGAAATTATGGCTAGTACCATTCCAAGAATTGCTCCTATTAATCCGGAAATGGCAATAACCATTGCAGTCTGTTGTTCAGACAATCCCTTTACTTTCATTAGGTAGGTAGGATTAAAGGTGAGTCCAAAGACAATTAAAGAATAGGCGATAAATGAAGTTAAGAT
>Ga0181464_1000995_pt1 | contig 13709 bp, 11 predicted proteins | sample InSIn2gowninarea_FD_119074 | JGI IMG/M metagenome (GOLD analysis project Ga0181464, IMG submission 119074) | Clean room microbial communities from NASA Spacecraft Assembly Facility at Jet Propulsion Laboratory, Pasadena, California, USA -... ...
CGGTGGATTCCATCACACGCAATCTCTTGCATATATACATTCTCCTCTGCAAAGTATTGAATCTTGATAGAGTCTATTGAAACCTTAATGGATGTAATGCCTGCTACTGCAATGGCAAAAGCTAGCGTGGCTGATCGTGCTCTGGGCGGGTTATTGCCTCTCGATACAAAGATTTTGAGATCAGTCCGTAAATCACAAATTTCCCAAATTCACTTGACGAAGAAAAGAGGCCCCATTAAAGCTGAGAGCTTTGTGGGCAGCAACCAATTTTGGTCAGGTACTTTAAATTGTTCATTTCCAGCTTTCTAGTTAGCAACGATTTCTGCAGGTTGAGTCTCCATCTCTCATCAATAATTTGATTGAATTTAGCGATAAAAATCGTGATTGTAAAAATGAAATAACAATAAAATTGGATAAAGAATCCAGATTAAAAGAAATGAAATTCGGTAATTTCATAATTCTAGATTTAGTTTCACTTTCACTAGTAATCAGAATTAATAATTCTCTTCCCAAATTTATAAAAAGATCCCTGATTCTGTAAGTTTATGATGGCTACACCATTTTCATATACCAATCTCCTAGAGGTTTGTCTGTGGCACGAAATTCAATGAAATTTTAGGGTTAATTTTAAAAAATGTGACTGCAGAAGGCGCGAGCAGGGTGGATGCGGAGTTGATAGTGTTGAGAAAACGGATCGGCGACCTAAAATTGCAGGAAAGAAACTACGTTCCTCCCCAGCACTGGATGAAGTGGGAGAAGCAATGGTCTGTTACTTATGCTTCAGATGTGTGTGAAGCAATGGGATTGTTGCAGAATAAGTTGATGAACACCAGACCATGCACTGCTATGGCTGCTCTGGCGATGATATCGTTAAGCGTTCCCGCATATCTGTTGCTACTCCTCTCCCGTTTCCTCTGAACACATTTGCTCTGGAGTTTCTCACCAAAATTTTACGTGTCTAATATGGAGAACAATAATCGACATAAATCCGAGTCCTTTGTTGATTTTATTAACATAAGACAGACGCCCCCGGCCCAAAAGAAAATTGCATTTCCTGTTTGCGTTACAGGTATATTGTACAACACCTCCTTCCTTAGAAAAGATTGGAAATATCATATTTTACAATTATTATAGGGCATTTAAATGCATGAAGTGAAAACAAAATGCATCGGCATAAAATTTTACATCATGATTTATGAGAAGAAAAAGGAATTATGCTCTATTGGACAAATTAGCATTATCCTACATACCATTTGAGAATATTTGGTCTTTATGTAATGGGGATCTGCTTTTTTTAATAAACTAGCATTATACTGCAGCTGACTTCACAATTAAAATAAATAGCTGACTTCACAATTGAAATGAATATTGAAGCACATTGGCATTATATTTAACATTCCAACAAGGTATTGAAGCAGATATAACGCATTAGATTTATTTCGCATTATATTTAACATTCGAAAAAAAACAGATAGAAGCAGATCTAGTGTACTAAATTCATCGACATTATATTAATTAAAATGGTTTCAAATACATGTTGAAGCACATCTGATTTCATTGGCATTACATTTAACATTCCAAAAAGGTATTGAAGCAGATATAATGCGTTAGATTTATTGGCATTATATTTAACATTTGAAAAAACAGATTGAAGCATATCTTGTGTACTAGTTTAATTGACATTATGTTGTTAAATGGCCTGTGAAGTAATCTCAGATAATAGATAGGACGTTGAGTGGATTTATCATCTACTCAGCATGCTTATTCATGGTTGCAGGTTCAGATAGGCTTTTCATTTTTTTGTTGCAAGTGCAGTTGGGCTTTTCATTTTTTATATTTATCCCATCGCTCAAAGTGGAATACCAATCTTTTATATTTTTTAATCTATCAAAGTGGATTTACACTGCACCTTTTTAATTTATCGAAGTGGAATGAGAATGGAATATTGAATAATTTTATCATCAATTAAAAGTATGTTTTTTATTCTAATAACCGTAAATATATTATTATCAAATAATAAAAATAAATTGAAAAGAAATAAGGGAGCTATCATATTTAGAAAACCCGAAGAGAAAATGATGTGTGCGAGGGATTCACATATTTTGGGAAGTATAATGGTTTTTTCTATGCTTTTCTTAGGAAGAGAAAATGATGTGTACTAGGGATGCACATATTTTGGGAAGTATAATAGTTTTTGTTATGTTTTTCTTATTATCATATTTTTACTTTAGTTTTTTAATAATATTTTTTCATAATTAATAAAGATGAATTATTTATATTTGGATAGGGCATTATCATGTCAATGTTATTTAGAAGTGTGTACCATCTTCACATGTGTCTCTTTCTCATCACAATGTGGCAGCACGTAGTTGATATATGTGTGTTAGATCTACGGTGGGATCATTGTTTTAAATCTCCAGTTATGGTGAGGGGTTGTATGAGGTATGAGTTTAATGTGAAAGGAAGCAAGGACATCTCCCCATCCTCCATTTCTTGTTTTTTTTGGTGGTGTGTCATCTTAATTTTCTCTTTCAGAGGTGGCTTTTTTAATCCTCTCTCATCTAGAATATGTCTTGTTATCTCTTAGTGTTATGGTGAGTTTAAGTATGTTGGTCTTGGGCTTACAGTTCCATTTGTTGTTTCTAGGTCATCGTGAATATGATGCAGCTGCTTTTTTATTTTGTTCGTCCATAGGGGCTTCACTCAATGGACCCATGACATATCACGCACGATCATGGAATATTAAACAATACCCTTAATTTATGTACATATTGGAAAATACCTCTAAAAATCATATTATTTAACCCCCTACCAATATAAACCCAATACACCTTCCCAATTTAAAAAACCCCTACTTTCACTAGATATTGTAGGTATCTATTTTTTCATTAACATTTTTTATACCCCTTTATATTTTTCATTAACTTTGAGCTCCATTTTTTATACCTGTCAATATAAAAACCTTTTACCCCCTATATATTCCCCAATATATTATGTCATTTTTTCCTCATTATATATCCCCCAATATGAACCCACGTGCTATGGTATTGCTCCCGAAGTGAAGCCCCCGTGTGTTCGTCTGGGTATTTAAGAGAAAATTCTCGGTTCACTATTTTTCTTGGGTCCTTGAAGAATTTTTCTCAGTCTCAGTGGGTAATTATTGTTATTGGGGTGATTTTACAGTGTTTCATTTCTATGTCTCAGAAGAATTCAACGTCTGAAGCTCTGGTTCTTAGAATATTGGGTCCATTCCAATTTGATCTAAGTGTCATGTCTCCTACCTCTATTGGTAGAATTAGGAGTTTAGGTCATTGTTATAGCATTTTTGTGTCAATTCTAGTTCTAAGGAATTCCCATTGGTTGTCTATGGGTTGTCAAATTGTTATGATGTGGTGAGCTCAAAAATTTGTTAGCTTTTGGACCTATAGTGTGCCATTTAGGTGATGATTCAATTGTCTTCAGATCTAGGGTTCAAGGCTCTGTGTCTTGTCCTTTTTCTACTTTCATTGGCAGAGGTTCATTTAGTGTTTATCCTCAGTGTTCATTTGCATCCCTTCTCATGCCTCCTAGGAAGAGAATGAATTGTAGGAGGGGTGGTGGAGGTAATATAGGGCACAAAAGTGTTCGTCTATTTGCCTATGACTCTTTTACTAGCTTCTTTGATGTGATGCCTTTGGAGATGAGGAAGAAAATCTTATTGTTGGATATAAAAGAGACAAGGGATCAATCGTCTCACTTAGATTTAGAGTTGGTGGGGGGGGGATAAGAAATGGGTTCCTAATCCTATTAGATTTAAGAAAAGGCGGTTCCATTTTATGAATTCTCTGGCTTTACATCAATAAGTGGATACTCTATTGCACCTTATTTCAAAGACAAACAAGTGGAGAATTATAATGTTTTCTCCTCATTGGAGGACATCAAATGTATGCTTTGCAACCAAATGTTATGCTTGGATAATGTGGACTCTCACTTGGCTCGTGTAGAAAGCTTCCTCGTGAGTGGTTCTGCCTCTGGTGACCTCACAGATCCTCCGAGTAATAGTGCCCAAACACCTACTCTACTTTCTTCTTATCATGACTAGAAGTGGCAGTTTCAAGTGTTTTTTTCATACATTTTTGTATGTCCTTCAGGTCCAGACTCTTCAAGATGGTCCACATATATTTTGGTTCTAGAGTATATAACTATGGTATTTTTTTGTTTGTTATCTTTCTCCACTCCTTTTGGATATCATAGTGTCAAAGTGGATCTGAATGTTGCTCTAGGGTTTCTTTGGAGGGTCTTTAGCCCTTATATTTGGTTTCTTTATAGTCACTCAGATTCATATATTTGCAGTTGTGGATATGATTGGTATGATGGTGAAATTGTTTTTTCATTTTGTGGTAAACTATGTTTATGGTTCTTATTGAAGAAACGGTTTCAAGGCTATTTGGTGTGACCGCTCTTTCTTTCAATTCTCATATATGTGTTATGTTGAGCATTTTTGGGTGCCTTATGGTTTACAAGAGCTTTGAGTAGTTTCATATCATGGGTCATTGGTACATAGACAAATCTTTTGCCTTGGACGTGGTTGTTGTTTAAGGTCTCCTCTTGGCACTAAAATTGTTGCAATTCCTGAGTTTTTCAACAACATGTATTTTCTTATGTTTTTGTGCACCTTATGGATGCTTATGGATGATTTTTTGCACCTACTAGTTTTAGGAATTCTTATGGATGGTTTTGTGCACCCTCTAGTTTTTCATGGATGCTTATGGATGGTTTTGTGTGCCTTATGTATGCTTATGGTTTTTTCTGTGTGCATCTTGTGCGCCTTAGTTGGTTATATGTTATGATGGTATAGATAGTCTAGTTCGATGTTTTGATGTTATAGATGGATTGTAATTTGACTGTAGTTTTGATCACTGTTAATCAGATGAACATATTTTGGCTCCAATGTCTATTGATTTGGGTGATAGTAGTTTGTAGGGTTAACTTTGTTTTCATGTGGGTTCTAGAATGATATCAATGTAATATTTCCTTTGGATAATGAATACAAAATGCAACAATTTACAAAAAAGAAGGATGAACTACATCTGCAAGGAATGCATATCTATAGGGAAAATAATTATTGATCAATATTTATGGATCATTATTCCATTGTTCATGGAGCATTCCTCTCCCATTTGAATATTGTTCTTCTACATGGGTTATGGAAGACCCTTTGTGAATCCCATCACTATTATGCCCATAATGACAAAGAGAATCCCATGTGCTTGTGGTTCATAGGAATTTGTGAAAGTTTGAGAATTTTCTCTTGAGGTGATGAAAGGAAATGGGATGATTTTGAGAGTAAACCCATGGTTTGAATGTCCACCACAATTGAACCAAACACCATGCCCATTAATTATAAATATAAGCCAAGTGTTTTCCCTCTAGGTTGTTTCTAGAAAGAAACTAATGGTCGTAGACTCATTTTTCCTATATTGAAAAGGAAGATCCCTGGAGGACTGTAGAGAGGAAATACCTCCCTTGTAATTTCAAAGTGAAAGAGTGCCATGGTGGATTAATTACTAGATGAGGATCTTGAGTACTTTGTAGTGATAAAATTGGCTATGCCATGAGATAAATGGGTTGGGTTAAGTGAGATGAGAACCTTATAGGAGCTTCCTTTTGCTCAATTCTATCATGGTCTTGCTCGGGAGTGCAATCAATAGTTGATTCCTATGATTATTCATTGAACCACTCCTTAAGAACTAGTTTGTTGAGATTTATATTGATTTACAATTTTAAGTAGCAATATGTTATGTCATGCCCTAAATTCAATGAGTAATGTATGAATTTCAAATATGCATGTTCATTTTCATTATAGTTTGTTTTAATTTCATAAGAATCTTATTATGTTGTTCTTATACTTTTAATTAAGAATAGCAATTGGATATTGGAGAAAGGAATTTTAATTCAGTACCTTGATGTCCAAAGGAGGCATATGGGTATGCTACAACACTTATCTCTCTTTTTCCTTTCCAAACACTATTTTCTCTTAACTTTCATTTGATTTTTTAATTTTTATGTGGAAGCATAACAATTACAACAATATGGGACAATAACTCAAGGGTAAACCTTTGAAACAAAGAGTGGAAAATTCCTTTCACTATATAAAGTCAAATATTAACAGACATAAACAAATAAAGAGGGACTAAAGGAATGGATAAGACATTTCAAAATGATGTGATTGAGCTTAATATCTAATATTCAATTGCAAAACTTCAATTAAATTCAACAAAAGGAAAACTAAAATTAGCTCAAAAATAGAGGAGAAAAAAATAACAATAGGGTACAAAATTTAGAGCAAGACTTAGAAGAAGCCAAACAAAATTTACATTGACATCCCACCAATCATGGAGAAAAGAACAAGTTTCTTGAACTTTTCAATCACAAACTTAAGAAATGGGGTTTTAAACATTATCATAGCTAAGCTAGATGTGACAACATTCGAAGATGTTCTAACCAAGTTATTAAACATGCTTATATAAAACAAATAAATTAAAGACCCATAGATTTTGAAAGTAAAGAGAATTGGTAAAAATATTGAAGGTAAGAGGCATGCAATTCAAATGAAGATGGAACCAATAGTTTAAACGAAGTTTCCTAATAAAAGGAATTAGGTATATTTATAAATGAAAACCTTATTCCCCATGACCAAGCAATATTGAGAAAGGAAGTCCAAAATAACAATATTAGGAAAGCAGTGAAATGGGAAAGAATAAATAGAATAACACCAATAAAGGATAAATTTCAAATTAACAAATGGATATTTAGAAAAAATAGGGTTCTTGCATGGAATTTTCAAGGATTCCATTAGAGAAATAGTGCTAAGCTATGCCAACTTTAATTGGTCTTATATTACTTGTTAAATCATGGGAACATGACGAAGCTTGGATCCTTGATTTAGATGGATATACCCTTTCCATAACTTGGAACAAAAGGTCCATGAATAGAGGATATATAGCATTTGTTTCTACATCATGAAGGAGCTTAATCCAAAGATTAAAGTGTAGAAAAGTAATCTCTAAAACTAATATATATAGCTTAATATCACTTCCAAATATAAAGATATAATTTCCTTTGATATTTGTTACTTATCCCTTTCACTCTACCTTTTGTAAGAACCCTAAGATATGTTAATACTAGAACTAGAAGGGATTAATCCAATATTTTAACTCATAATTCTCATATCAACCCTTTATGGATTAATTGGATGTTAACCTAACTCTCCAATTGAAAAGGGGCATTCAATATATTTGGGTGAATTCATATTGCATTAATATTCTTAAGATGTCATCTTACCATGATCTAATCATTTATAATGTGTTGGACCACTATCATGATTCTCACTTTATGACATGCATTCATAAGAATTGTAGAAGTGTTGTTAACAAGCACGAGGGCTTCACTAGGGGAGCAATATCATACCACGTGCATTCATATTGGGGGATATCTATTGAGAAAAAATGGCATAATACATTGAGCATATAATAGGGGGTAAAGGGTTTTTATATTGGCGGATATAAAAAATGGAGCTCAAAGTTAATGAAAAATATAAAGGGGTATAAAAAAAGTTAATGAAAAAAATACCTGCAATATCTAGTGAAAGCAAGGGTTTTTAAAATCGGGAAGGTGTATTAGGTTCATATTGGTAGAGGGTTAATAATTTGATTTTTAGAGGTATTTTCCAATATGTTGTCAAATTAAGGGTATTGTTTAGTATGACACAAACACACGTGATATGCCAGAGGTTTATTGAGTGAAGCTCCTGAGTTAACAAGGTTAGTTCACCTTGTTGACTAATATCAAGTATCATTTTCATACATAAAGGGAATTTCAAAATTGTGAAAAATAGGGTCAATATATTATAGCTATTTGGGGGTAAGCATGTAGAGTACCGAGGGCTTAAAGGTATTGGGGGATATAAAAGGGGGTGTTTAGTAGAAATAAGGGATACCTAGTAAAAATAAGGGCTTTTCTTATTGGAAACATGTATTGAGAAACAACATATCTTTGGAACTTATTTATTAATATCTATTGAAATTATAGGAATTCTTTAATATCCTACAAATGTTGGTGTTATGGCACCTGAAAAAACTACTTTGTATTGTACATGTGATCAACATATTTTTTAAAATAGAAAAAAAATTACATTTTGTTAAAAATTTACAAAAAATAAATCAATTATGATAATATTAAAGATAAAATTAAAAATTAATATGAAAATATCACTTTGAATATATATTTGTTCTTTAGAAAGTATTCTTGAAAATTATGTATAAGAGGAAACCAACATTTGTAAACATCCCAATTGACTTAAAATATAAAATTGCGAGAAAATATAATAAAAACAAACTTAGATTAATAGAGATGGTAAATTAAATATTATAAGAACTTAATAAAAGGAGAAAACATCAATATCTAACCAAAAATCAAGAGAGACTTATAGACTTATGTAGCAATAGATCCTAAAATATTGTAGTTCAAATTAAATCGTCGCCATGAGCAAAGTGGAGCTAGCTAATTTCATGTCAAGTTTTACATAAATTTAGGTCTTTCCACCATAAATATTAGGATTTATCCCATTCCTGGGATTTAACACTTCAGGGTCGAATGGAAGTTGGCAGCTACCATTTCAAATCCATTTTTCTAATTTAACTCATTGCAAAGGGCCTCCTAGAAGATGGCAATTACCTCTGCAACAGTGACCGATCAAATAACATCCGCTTGTGATTTTGAAAGTCTCATTATTATTTTAAGATCTACGTGAGCCTATATCGAAGGCATCACCCGTTGTAATAACTTAGCTTTGTTCACCTATCCATAATATTATCTGTTGTTTGGGTGGTGAGGGAGCTTTCCATCAACTTGGTTTTATTTCTCAATAAAACATTCATATCTAATGTGGTGGCATGTAACATATATGTTGCTCTAGTTATATTATCGGGGATGTTGATATTGGATGATTCATGATGCACTGACATTTTTGGTTTGTATCTGGGTTTCTTAGTGATATTTCCTTATTTTTACTTTGGTTTGGAGTTAAGTGAGTCCTTTGGGAGGTTATTTTATTATACTCGGGGATATTTTCAAGGAATATTTTGAGAACATTTTTTTCGAGTATTCGTGATGCGTATCTTTGGTGGTGGTAGTTATTATTTGATCTGTGGAGATTGATTAGTCTAAGTATATCTCTAGTCCATTATTACTTTTGTTTTTCTTTATCAACATACTTTGTGGTTTCTTGTTGGTATTTTAATATTCTTGTTTGCTGCCATTGTTTGGTTCTAGTTAGCCTTCACATTTATGGGTAAAGTTAAGATTCTTTTGACTTTCTACTTGTTTATATTTTCAACATTTATTAACAACAACTATATTCGGAAGGTGACGGGAGTTTGTCATTACATACAAGTCTATTCATCTACTTTTGGGATCTCGTACTCGTGTGTGTTTAATTTGAAGATAGGTGTCATTGAATGTGGTTATGTGAGGATAGGTGTCCATTTCAGGAGGATCAATGGACATATTTTTTTTTGGGTAAGGGGACGTTGAATGTTATGGGTAGTCTTGATTTCATCAGCACTAAGGAGTTATCATGACTGACTGAGTTAGCAGAGATTAATTACAATTCAAAAAAAGAGAATGTGAGTGTTACTCTATCAGCTATTGAACACCTTCGAAAATATCCCACTTCGTCTATTGAGGGTTTAGATTCACAACCCTACCAACTATCATATTCTCTAAAGAATCATCGTCATTCCAAGGGGAAACATATTAAAGCTACTAAGGTTTGTCCAAGGATCGAAGAACTTATCTTTGGGAGGGACATTATGTTTGATAGGGATTCGAGATTGTACAAAAGGGCATTGGTTGGTAAATGGGATTTTGGGAGAGTGAAAACGAAGCAGATAAATATATGGGTGGCACAACAATGGAAACCAATTCCGAAATATTGTCCAAAGGTTAGTATTTTGATGAATAATTGGTATGTGATTTATTTTTTTAAATATACAGATGTGGAGAAGATTCTGTAGAAAATATGGGTACGGGGTAGGTGTTATCTCTATCTTATCAGGTGGCATGTTGGCTTCAATCTTTTTTCAGAGGTACTGAGGAGGAAAGTTGTGTGGGTGAAGCTTCTTGACCTCCCCATCGACCTCTAGTCTAGAAAGGCTCTGGTCCATATTGGTAAGAAGATAGGAACATTTATATTTGTGGATGGTCAACGCTCCCTCTTAACTAGCGAAGTATTCATAATGGTACTTGGTCATTCTCAATCTGAAGAATTTTTCATAAGAAGAGTCAGATTGGTAACCCATCTATTTAGCATCATATCAACCAACATTGTCACATAGTAAGGCCTTGACTAACAACTCTATCTCTCCATGATATCTTAGCCCAATGCTGGCAAGACCAATGATTATAGACACCCTTATCATTGTCTCTCTTGGAACATACCCCACTTGGGTTCTCAGGGTGTGTTCCACCAGGACTATTCTTATCTTAGATTCCCAATCCTCAAAGAATATCAATCCTCAACAACTACTCTTATATTGGATGCCCTATTACATCCTCAAAGAGCATTGAATGCTAGATGTTTACCCAATTGCCATTTTGTCTCCCTGAGTGAAGACAAGAATGATGTTTTTATCTCTCCCTCTTAATTAGGGAGGTCATATCTATTCCAATAAAGGAATGTACTCATTCCTATGGAAGGAATGTACCTAAGCTCCCTCTTGGTTTAGGAATTTCCAAGTTTCTTCCAAGTAAGAAAATTGTTTCCAGGCTCCCTCTTAATTAGGGACATACAACAGCTCCTCAGGTGGAGATGATGGGACAACCAGCTTCTTGAAGAAATCTTCTTCAAAATGCCATGAATTTCTTTTCATTATCTAGAAGTCTTCATGTTTGGGACTTCTACATAAGGCACCGACCATCCATCACTTACATCCATGAGTCAACCATGTCATCATCAAAAAGTGATCCATTAGCCCATATATGGCCTTCCTTGATGCCTTGATGTTTTCTTCATGCCATGTTTACTTAAGGATCTTTCATCCTACTACGTGTGCATCGGTGATGGAAGATATCCATAGATCTTCCCATGGAATCCCTCCATAAACCCATCCAGATATTTGTAAAAATAAAGGAATGAACATTAAAATCAACATTACCTTTGTGATGGTCTTTCATCATGAAATCTTCTAGTTTTCAACAACATCCTGCATACATATCAACACATCTCCCAAAGATATATATATTGTTAAGGGCATCTTTCTTTTTCAGACTTCATCAGATTCTTCATATCTTCGATGGACATATCCTAGACAAATATTCTTGGTCTTTCAAATGTTGATTGCTTTTACCATGATTGCATGTTCCACAATCTCTTCCTTCCTTTCTTCACACATTTCATTCCCAAGAGATTCCAATCAGAGTTCCTCAATTGTAGTCAATTGCCTCATACTTCATATGAAGACATATTATGTTGATTTCATCTAGTGAATGTGTGACCCATGCATTCTTGCATTCCTTTGAGGGAGGAGATCCTTTCTTTTGATCATCCTCTTAAGATAGGGCATTGGTCCATGTTACCTGCAACCATATGACATGACTCTTTAATATAGGTTGTGAGCATACATACCTCATCTTCCTTTGGGGCATCCAGACTTCCTGCAACAACTTCCTTGATTAAAAGAGCTTCAATCCCTTGATATGCTTCACTTTTATGTCATTATACCATCATCTCATGAATTCCACAAGTTTGAAATTCATGATGAAACACTTGCTTCTCCTTATGATCATTGAATATTTTAATGAAGATTCCATAAGAGAATCTTAAGGATCTAAAGTATCCCCATTAGCAAATGTTCCCATTTGACAGATGTATGATGAACCTTGTACTAGATTACCTTGCCACTTGCGTTTTCAATGAGATTCCCAAGAGTTATATCCTTGACTTCCATAGACTCTAATTGTTTTTCATGCTTCTCTATGATGATGTCTCGAGATCTTGCTTTTAATGCTTCTATGAAGCGTTGATGCATTCCGTTATTTTACTTAGTGAATCATGATGGTCATATCTTAGAAGACTTAGGAACCTGAAAATAACTTATATTAGGAAGACTATCTCAATAGTGGATATCTATTACTTCCTCCTTCTTGGATTTCTTCTTTTTAGCTTCCTCCACTTCCTTGGTGATGTGGGATTCTTCTCTTCCTCTTTTGTTATTGTCCTTCTTGAGCTCAGGACAATCTATCCTATAGTTCCCATATTCTTGACACCCATAGCATTGTATTTTAGCCATGTTCTTCTTCTTTTTCCGAGGACCAAACTTTCTAATTTGTCCCTTTCTTTTTGTCATTGCAGCATAAGCTTGATTTTTCTCACCTGATACGACATCAGATTTGGCCTTTAGTCTAGATTCTTCAATCTTGTACAATAACCATAGATCTTAGAATGGAGTAGCTTCTTTCTTCCCATAAATACTTGAAGTGAAGTTACTCCACTCCTCCGGTAATGCATTTAAAACAACTCTATTCATTTCTTCATCAAACATGACTTCTCCCAAATCTTGTAATTGATCCTAAATATCATATATCCTCATAAAGTATGAGGCTATTCCATCTTCCCTTGACATCTTCAACTTGTAAATTTCTTTCCTTAATGAGATGACTTCTCCAGTAGTGTTACAGAATACAACTCTAGTAGTTTGTCATAGATTTCTTTTGAAGTTTCGAGTTTAGAAACATATGGGATGAGGGGATCCTTGATGGATTCTATGAGAATCATTTGAGACCTAACTTCCCCTTTCATATACTTGGCAAGATCTTGAGCATATTCCTTTCTTAGTTTAGTGATGGAACCTTTGACATGTTCCATAACCTCATTTTCAATGAGATTCGGATACTACACTTCTCCTCAGCTTCCATTGCTGCATCAGACTTCTCCTGAGATTTTACTACTGCAATAGACTTAACTTTGACCTTCACTATTGCAACAAACTTCTCCTTCACTTCTGCAACAAACTTCACGTATAGAAGGTTTAAGTCATTAAAAAAATCCCAAGAACACCCTTAAGAACTTCACTCTTCTCTTTTTTTACTTCACTGGTTGGAAGGCTCTTCCTTTTTACCCTTTCGCAATTCAAACTACATACTTGTACTTCTCTAAAATTTTTGGTGATTTGAACTGAGGTCGGGCTGCCTATATATAATGGTTTGCCTCTCAAATTAGCTGACATGAAGAGGGTGAGTTGACATGTTTATTGGAGGAGATAATTAATTCTATCTTGTAGCCAACATCAAGGAGAGGTCTTGTGCTTGTCTTGGAGGGCTTTTCATACCCATTAAATGAATCATATAAAATGTACCATGCCCAAGAAGGGTCCTTCTTACATGACATAGGTTCAATTTGACTTTTCTGACTAAATGACTTAATCCTAAAGGCTCAATATGGGATCCATCACTAAAATAAAATTCATTGCTCACGAAACCCATGAGACAAGAATTACAATAATAATTTTGTTTTTCTTCTTTTCATCAATTACATAAAATCACAATTACAAATGTCATTATGAAGACCGAATCTAGTTACACTTTTCAACATGTCTCTCTCTTTTATGCCTAATGTTGATGTGGATTCATCTATTTTAAGAGATACATCCTTAAATGGTAATACTGAATAT